>Ga0154360_1209_pt2 | contig 16379 bp, 8 predicted proteins | sample RifGroA2_FD_115888 | JGI IMG/M metagenome (GOLD analysis project Ga0154360, IMG submission 115888) | Bacteroidetes bacterium GWA2_30_7 | reverse complement strand
TGGGATTTAGCTTTAGCTGCCTACAATGGTGGACCTGGTATTGTTAGAAATGCGATTGCTCGTTCGGGCGGGAAAACAAGTTTCTGGGAAATTCGACCATATTTACCTAAAGAAACTCAAGGTTATGTTCCTGCATTTATTGCCGCTAACTACGTTATGAATTTTAGTGCCGAGCATAATATCTTTCCAATTCAACCAAGAATATTTTATAATCAAATAGATACAATAAAAATAAAACAGTCGCTATACTTTAATCAAATTTCATCAGCACTTGGAATTCCAGAAGATTTAATTAAATTTTTAAACCCTATTTATAAACAAAACTATATACCTTACAATGAGGAAAATATGACATTAATGTTGCCTATCGACAAGATTGCAGATTTTATCAATAAAGAAAATCAAATATATAATACATTAATTACAAAAGATGATTATAATTCTTTATTAGCAAATGCAGCTTCAACTGAAAATAAACTAAGTATAATACATACAGTTAAAAAGGGCGAATATTTTCATAAATTAGCAATAATATACAAATGTACTATTGATAACATTATAGCTTGGAATAACTTAACAACTTATAGCTTAAACGAGGGACAAAAGCTCATTTTATGGATTGACCCAAGATACGATGTTGAGCTTGAAAAAACTGATGTTAAGCAGCAAAATTTCTTTATTTATACAGTTCAGTTTGGCGATACTTTTCAGAGTATTGCTGATAAATTTCAGCTTCCATCTTACGAAAAAATTAAAATTGAAAATAATTTAAATCAGGAAGCATTATTAACACCCGGAAGCAAATTGAAAATTTCTAATTAGGCACAATATTTGTAAAATTACTTGCCTCAAAAAAATTGATAATGAACAAAATAAGTATAATAATTGTTTTAATAGTTTTTTTTTATTCTTGTAGAAATAAAGAGAAAACGTTACCAACCATAACAGGAAAAGCCGGAGAAGTTGTTGTTGTTATTGATAATAACTTAGAAAATTTAGAAGCTGGACAGGCTTTAAAAAAAATCCTTACTAAAGAGGTTGATGCTCTCCCACAACCTGAACCTACTTTCGATTATATAAATATTCCTTCTAACGCTTTTACAAATATTTTTAAAACACATAGAAACATAATTATATGTGAAATTAATAAATCAGAAGAAAAAGGGAAAATCATTGTTAAAAAAGATGTTTGGGCTCGTCCACAAATTTTTATAAATATTATTGCAAATAACGATTCAATTCTAAATAAATTGATAACCGACAATGAAAAATTAATATTGTCGTCAATTTTAGATGCTGAAAACCAACGCATTGTTGATAATTACACAAAATATGAGGATAAAATTATTACAAAAGAAATTGCTAAGAAGTACGATATTTCACTAAAAATTCCTAAAGGATTTTCATTAGATTTAGCAAAGGATAATTTTGCATGGATTTCGCATGAAACACCACAAATAAGTCAGGGTATATTTTTATATTATTATAACTACACTGATACAAATCAGTTTAGTAAGGACAGCTTAATTCAAGTAAGAGATGAATTTTTAAAAAAATATGTTCCTGGTCCAAGAGAAAACTCATATATGTCCACAGAACATAATTATGAGATTCATTATCACGAGTTTAACATAGATTCAATGTACATTGCAAGACTTGTTGGACTCTGGAAGGTTGAAGGTGATTATATGGGAGGTCCATTTGTAAGCTATTCTACACCTGATATTAAAAGAAACAGATTAATTACAATTGAAGGTTATGTATATGCACCACGATTCGACAAAAGAAATTATATACGGCAATTAGAAGGCATTTTAAGTACAATTAAAGTATTATAGATTTTTTTGATATTTTTTTTTATTATTAAATAATATTCCTATTTTTGCACACCAAATTCCTCCTTAGCTCAGTTGGTTAGAGCACATGACTGTTAATCATGGGGTCCCAGGTTCAAGTCCTGGAGGGGGAGCAACTTATAAATCAAACAAATATAAAAGCCTCTAAAACGTATAATTTTAGAGGTTTTTTGATTTTTATCATCTAAATCAATCTAAATAATTCAAAATTTAAAGTGACCTATTAGGTTACCTATTAAATTTAGTCGGTTACCTATTTAAAAAAATTTCATTAATAGGTAAAAAACAGATAATTACTCACAATTTTTTCAAAACAATAACAGTTTAATTAAAAAGTTATTTATTATGGAAAATTCATTTAGCATTTTGATTTGGTTAAATAAATCAAAAAAAAACAGTAAAAATCTTGCTCCAATTTATGGTAGAATTACAGTAAATGGAAAAAGAGCCGAAATAGCTTTAAAATTATTTATTGAAATCGAAAGATGGGATTCAACCAAAGGGAGAGCAAGAGGAAATAAAGAAGATTCAAGGTTGATAAATATTACAATTGAAAATTTTTTAAATAAAGCACGTAGAGTATATGAACAGTTAACTACTGAAAATGCTTTTATTTCTGCTGAAAATATTAAGAATATTATTTTAGGTGCTAATAAGAAAAAAATAATGCTTTTAGAAGCATTTGATATTCATTTAAAAGATATTGAAAGTAAAATCAATATTGATTATGTTAGAGGTACATATAATAAATACAATAATTCTATGAATCATTTGAAATCATTTATAAAGGAATTTTATAAACGTAACGATTTGGAACTTTTAGAATTAGATTATTCGTTTATTTCAAAATTCGATTTTTTTTTAAAGGTAAAATTAAAAAATAGCCAAAATTCCACATATAAACATATTCAACGTTTAAGAAAGATAATAAATTTAGCTGTTCTAAATGATTGGTTAGAAAAAGACCCTTTTAATAAATTCATAATTAAACAAGAAAGCAGAGAACGAGGTTTTCTTTCTTCAGAAGAATTAGAAATGATTAATTCAAAATATTTTTTTAATAAACGTCTTGAAAATATTAAAGACATATTTATGTTTAGTTGTTATACAGGTTTTGCATACATTGACATATATAATCTTACAGAAGATAATATATTTTTAGGAATAGACGGTGAAAAATGGATAAAGATAAACCGACAAAAAACGGGAACACCATCTTCTGTTCCTTTGCTTCCCAAAGCATTAGAAATAATAGAAAAGTATAAAAATATTTCTTCAGAAAAATTATTACCAGTGATAAGTAATCAAAGAACAAACTCATATTTAAAAGAAATTGCAGATTTGTGTGGAATAAAAAAAATTCTTACGTTTCACATGGCTCGACATACATTTGCAACAACCGTAACACTTACTAACGGAGTACCAATTGAAACGGTGAGTAAAATGCTTGGACACAAAAGCATTAAAACAACACAGATTTACAGTAAAGTTGTAGAGCAGAAAGTAAGTTATGATATGAAGTTATTGAAAAATAAATTATTGTATAATGAATCCCGAAAATCTATTAATTAATTATCAATGGTTTGATGAAAAATTGTAGAATGGAATTGCTGAATGGATAATAGCATAAAAATTGTATTAATCATAATACTATTTATTTGAAAGAGATTTAACAGAAATGTAATTATTTAAATTAAATTTACATTAATTAGTCATGATAGTTTTCTTTGTTATTTTTGTCAATTTTTAATTCAAAAAATGAATATCCCCAAAGAAAATATAACCCTTTTAAAATCCCTATTCTGTGCCAGACAAGATGTTTATTCCGTCAGATGGGAAAAGGATGGTAAAAGTGGCTATATGCCTGCATATAAGATTGATTGGAGCGACTACAATAAACACAAAGCATCGGGTGGAACTTTTAAAGATTATTCAAAAAAAGAATACCTTCCATTTAACGATGAAGCTATTTTAAACCATTTATCAGGGAAGGAAACTGTTGGAATTTATCCACTTTTAGAAGATAATACTTCATATTTTATTGCTGCTGATTTCGATGATAAAAATTGGAAAGAATCAATTCAAAAACTGTATTTAACTTGTCATAAATTTGAAATTCCTGCTTATATTGAACGTTCACGTTCCGGTAATGGTGGGCATTTATGGGTTTTCTTTGAAGAAAACCTTCCGGCTGAGCAAACACGAAAATTGATGTTTGAATTGTTAAGAGAAGCAACTATTATTTCGCACTTCGAGAAAGAACCAAGTTTCGACAGACTATTTCCAAATCAGGATTTTCATTCAGGGAAAGGACTTGGAAACTTGATTGCTTTGCCATTAAACGGTAAAACATTACAAAATGGAAATTCAGCTTTTATAAATCCAGAAACTTTTGAACCATATATAAATCAATTTGAAGAAATAGGAAAATTCAATAAGCTTTCAACTATTAAGTTTTTAACTTTATATGAAAGTTTTTTTAAACAAAAGCCACAAGAACCAATTAAATCGAATGTACTATCTGATTTTCACAGCGAATTTGAGATTCAAATAAGTAATCAGGTATATCTAAAACGATTGCAACTGAACAAAAAGCTAATAGCATTTCTAAGAGAAAATCTTAATTTCTTTAATTCCGATTATCTGGTAAAAAAGAATATGGGCAAGTCAACTTTCAATATCGAAAAATATTTCAGATTGATTGAAGAAACAACTGATGGAGTGCTTATTCCAAGGGGCTTCGTATTAAGCCTTATTAATTTTTGCAAACAAGAAAAACTGTCTTTTAAAATTATTGATAATCGCAAAAAGCTCGAACCTATTGATTTTGATTCAGATATAAATTTGTTGCCACATCAGGAATTGGTAATTGAAAAAATTGCGGATAAAGATTTTGGAGTAATTGTATCTCCTCCTGGTTCTGGAAAAACTGTTATCGGTCTTGAAATTATTGCACAAAAACGGCAACCTGCGTTAATCATAGTCCATCGGAAACAATTATTCGACCAATGGATAGAAAGAATACAGAGTTTCCTTAAAATTCCAAAAAAAGAAATCGGACAAATTGGGAATCAAAAATTTAAGGTTGGTAAAGAGATTACTGTTGCAATGATTCAATCACTTACCCGAAGTGCAGAAATTGAAAAAATAGCAAATAGTTTTGGAACTATAATTATTGATGAATGTCATCATATTCCTGCCAAATCATTCAGAGAAGCTATTATTAATTTCAATTCATATTACTTGTATGGTTTAACAGCTAGCCCGAAGAGAAAAAATAACGACGAAAAACTGATTTATGTTTATATCGGAAATATTCTCTATAATGTTGAACAAAAAGAACAAATACAGCAAAGTCATGTAGATGTAGAAATTAATATTCGGGAAACTAACCTTTATGCTCCTTTTGATTACAAAATAGATAAATACGAAACCATATCACGAATATTAATACACGATACTCAACGAAACGAATTGATTATTAATGATATTGAAAAAAATGCTGAAAGATTCAAAACAATTTTAATTCTGACAGAACGAAAAGCTCATGTTGAAATATTAAACCTTTATCTCAAAGACAAATTTGAAACAATAACCATACATGGAGATGATTCAGAAAGTAGCCGTAAAAGCAAATTAGAACAGTTAAAACAAGGTCATTATAAGATTGTTATTTCAACAGGACAATATTTTGGAGAAGGCACTGATCTTGATAATCTGGAGTGCTTATTTATTGTTTATCCATTTGCTTTTGAAGGTAAACTTATTCAATACATAGGACGTATCCAACGTTCAGGGAAACCTCCTGTTATTTTTGATTACAGAGATACCAGAATTGATTATTTCGCCAAAATGTTTAAACTACGTAACCGATATTATAAGAAGCTTTTGAAATAAAATAGTTAATAAAAATAAATTTCTATTTTGGATTCTTATAACAGTATATAAAACTTTAATAATACAGTATTGAAACGGAAGTATATATCGTTTAAGAATCACACGAATCAATAAAAACAATACAAAAAGAAAATAAATTCCTTGAATAAAAAAAGGCTATTAACACCTTTATACTCAAAATCATATTTAAAATAATTATTAAAAAAACAACTTGTTTTTTTTCATTTCCTAGTTACCTTTACAAAAAACTTACTCTATATATATGAAGGGCTATTCTGACGAACAAATAATAAATGGAATTAAAGCAAGAGATAATATTGTTTTGGAACGTTTGTATAATGAATACCATACTAGAGTAATAAAATATGTAACCAGAAACAAAGGAAATAAATTTGAAGCAGAAGATGTTTTTCATGATACAATTGAAAAATTACTTAACGAAATCCAAAAAAAAGATTTGAAATTAGAAAAAAGATTTGAAGCATATTTTACTACTACATATCAGAATACTTGGATACGTTTTGTGAAAATAAAAAATAAACATGATTTAACAAGTCAATTTCAAGAGGACTTAGCTCAAGAAGAATCAGATAATGAAGAAGATGAAAGAAACATGCAAATTAAACAACTTGCTTTTGATGCACTCAGAAAGCTCGATAAAGAAAGCAGAAAAATACTTGATATGTTTTATATTAAAAAGAAAACAATGACTGAAATAGCAAATAAGATGGAATTTAAAAATGAATTATCAGCAAAAACTCAAAAATATAAAGCATTTGGAAAATTAAAAGAATTAATCATTGAAAACCCATTATATAAAAAACTTACAAATGAATAGCGAAGAAATTACAATATTGATTGAACGTTACCTTGACGGAGAACTATCCGAACAAGAAAAACTACAATTTGAACTAGACATAAAAACAAACAAAGAGCTTGCTAATGATTTACTTCTTCATAAGGAAATTCGTAAAGCATTAGCCGACGAAGAAATAATAGACCTTCGTGAAAAATTAAATAATATAAGTGATAAGTTTCATGAAAAAGAACGCAAAACAAAAAAGAAAAAACAGTTTGCAATTTATTTATCAAGTTCATTAATTGTAATATCGCTTATTACATCATTTTATATATATGATAAAAAATATACAAACGATGAATTATACAATATGTATTATGAACATTATGATGCTGGTACAATAACACGTGGCGAAATAAAGTCTTCAAAAGAAATCTATACGAATGCTTTAAGAACCTATGATATTGGCAAATATGTTGATGCTATAAAATTATTTGAGCAAATTTCGGACAGTTCGGAATATTACATTTCCAAAGAATATTTTACAGGTCTTTCATATATGGAACTTTTAAATTTTGAAAAAGCAATAATTCATTTTGAACCATTATTAGACAATAATGAAAGCATTTATTATGAGAATATCATTTGGTTCACCGGACTTTGTTACCTTAAAACAAATCAAAACGAAAAAGCAAAGCAACAATTCACAAAATTGTTAGACAAAAACTCCGGCTTTCAGAAAAATTCCAAAGAAATTTTAGAAAAAATAAAATAAATATTTCAACACCTTAAGTTGTTTAAATACTGTAAGTTCAGATGTTATTTTTGATAATATCTGAAACTGTTTGGGTTACCTTTTGTTTTTTTTGACTCTATATTTATGTAAAAGTTTTATAATATTAAAAATTTAATAAGAAATTTACAAATAAAGCATGTTGAAATATTTTAAACTTAATGATAATTATTCCTCAGAGATTATCTCTGATGATTTACATAAAATAAAAATTATTGACCTTGAAAAAGATATTACATATCTGGGGTCACAAGAAATAAATGAATTGTATGAGATTTTCTTAAAGTTAAATGAATTTAAAGTAGACTCTTACGAAATAACTATAAACCTACATTCAAACCTTGAAAAATTTGATATTCTTTTTATTTCTACTTTGTACTTTATAAAACAACAATTTTTAAATAATAATATTAAAATACATGCAATAACTGAAAATATTAAAAATCCAAATAAAGTCTTTTATATACTTGGGCATTTACTTTCAACTGCATATTTAGATAATAAATTTTCACCAATTTGTGAATATAAAATTGGAAGAACATTTTGGAATTATCAATCATTAGATGAATGGACAGAACATAAGTATGTTATTTCTGAAGAATATTTGCCATTTGTAAGTATTACATTAGATAACTTTAATTATTATTTTAAAGAACCAATTAACAATTACTCAAAAGAAATTATTAAAATTATTAACAGTAATATTAATGAATTTAAAGATATAAACGATGTTGAAAAAGTATATCAAAAAATACGACGTATATTTATTATTAATTCAAAAGGAAAAGAGAAAAAAGAATATTATCATTTATTATATTATTTTATAATGCTCCGACATACTTTAACTCTTAAACAATACTTAAATAGTGTTACAGATTTAAAGTTTAATATTGCAACGTTAGGCTATGGATTTACAAAAGATAATGATAAATTTTTTATATCAGAATTTGATAAAGTTAATAAACAGCTTCAAAATAAATCAATATATTTTAATCTGCTTTTTTCAATTTTTTCTCTAAATTATTATAAAAATTATTCTGAAGAGATTGGTAAAAGAGAACCAAAGGATTTCATAGATAAACTTAAACAAATATTTAAATACACAGAGGATGTTTTTAAAGGGATAAAAGAACTTGCGGCTAATATTATTGAACATTCTACAAATAAAAGAGGTGCAATCACATTAAGAGTTTTTTCTAAAAAAGATATTGGAATATTGAAAACTGATGGAAATCAAGTTTGGAACAATTATTTAAATGAGATTATCACAAAAGATATTAGTCATTTTGCTGACATATCTATTATTGATGATGGTAAAATAGGAATAATTGATAAAAGTGTTGAATCTTGGAAAAAAATACATGATGAAAACTCTGAGGACACTGAATTTATTAAGGCATTTGAAGATGATATAATAAAAATGTCTGATAATTCAGTATTCGGATATGAAAAACTTTATAAATATTTCTTCAATACAAATGATATACAACTTGAACATCAGAATTTTAAAGTTGCAGGTAATTATGGATTATTGATTTTTTCATCAGTTATTCATAAAAATGATGGCATTTTTATTATTTCAACACCATCAAATTCTGTGGAAAAAATAGTTTCATTAACCGTTGCATCAATTGGTTTTGATAAACCACAAAACAATAATAAATTTATTGGAACACATTATAATATTATTATTCCTATTAGTGTTGATAAAGAATTATTTACAAGAAATTTTGATATAACCCCTTTTGAGTCTCCAATAGAACAGAGTATCTATGAGCAATTATTTAAAATTAATGATGAAAATTTAAACGAACCTATAACAAATTTATATTACAAAGAAATCTCTCCAATAGATAATTTGAATTATCAAGACAAATTATCAATAGTGAGAACCTATAAGGAAAGAATTTTATTGGGTTTACCTGAGGTTAATGACAGATTTATCCTAGCATTGAATTTTAATGAATATAATATTGATGAAAGCCAATTAATAAGATTAATAGCGTCTTTAAATATTAGCAAAGTATTTAAAAATATAATAATTTATAATTGCCCTAAAGAAACAGTCATTAACCTTATATATATTTGTGAAATATTAAATAATGCTGGTTTGAAGTTTTGGGATACAGATAGTTATGTTTTATTTTATTTTCATATTGAGCATTCTGAAAGGTATAAATTTTTTAATACAACATTATTGACAGGGGAAACCTACCAAAAATTTAAAAATTGGAATTCTATAATTGCACATAATCACTTTGTATATAATGAATTTATATATAAAGAAGAAAATAAGAATTTTGAACCCATTAATCCAGTATCTAATGTTTTTTTTAATAATGATATAAAGCTCTTATATTTTGATTTATTATTAAAAAGTGATGGCTTGACATTATTTGAACACAATGTAGGTATCAAGTTAAATCAGAAAATAAGTTGTGAAAATAATGCAAAAGTTGGGTATAAATTCACGGATACACATATAAAATTAGGCTCAAAAATTCATATAAAAGATTTTTATGATGCTAAACGAATTTTTCAAAATAGCTTTTATGCTTCTCGCTTTGCATTTTTAATAACCAATTTTTTAATAGAGGAAATACTTAAAAACTTTGGAAATAAAGAGCACGTAATTTTATTAGGATATGGTCAGTATTCCGGCCTTTTAGTTAGTAAAATAGAATTTTTTTTAAAAAATTATACAACACCAAAGCATTCAAATATTTCTCATTTTTTGATTAATAATACTGAGAAAATAGATTTTAGTGCACTCTTTGAAAGAGCAGATTTTAATATTAACAAAAGCCATTTTATATTAATTATTCCAATTAGTTCCACACTTTCAACTCCAATTAAAATTGAAAATGAATTTGTTGATCAATATCAAAATTTCAATTCTAAAAAAAGTAAACTTTCTTCAAATGAAATTAGAGCTAAGATTAATCAACCATATATTAATGTTTTATTAATTGGTCATAATAATATTGTAGGAGGAGATGTTAACGATCCACTCTTAAATAGATTCTGGAAACGTGTTGATTTAGAAAATAATGTAGTAATAAACCAAAATTTAAATATTGGCAAGAATAGATATAATAAATTCTTTCTGTACTTTAATTCTGAGTGGTATGATATTTTTGACTGTCCTAAATGTGATCCTGAAAAACTAATTGATGAAGAAGCACTTTTTGAAACTGATGATGCTTCAGTTACCCCTACTATAATTTATGAATTACCAGAGTTTCGGGAAACAAACTTAAATAGACTTTATTTTGAATTCAGAAGTTCTGTTGCTCCAAAAAATAAAATCAAAATTACTCATGAAATGTTCAATAATGGGCATTTTATGTTGGTTAATAAGCATGATTTATTTTACTTTTTCTATGAAAAAATCTATACTGAAAACAAAGCCCCATTAAAAAATTGGGTTAATACAGAATTAAAACAGATATATGCAAAGGAAAAGAATTCTAAAATAATAATTATAACACCAGGCAGAGGTTCAAATAATAACTTCGTTAATTTTATAAATGAAACCCTATTTAGCAGTACAGCTACTATAATCTATTTTAACCCATATGAAGATTATTATCAAAATTTCAGATTATTTTTTAAAAATGAACTTACAAATGAAACACTTTTAATTTATGTTGATAATTTAATAGCCACAAGTAAAACATTTCAAACTGTTAATCATTTTATTCAGCAAATAAACTCAAAAAAAGAGATAAATAGTATTATAACACTTTTGGACAGAATGGACTCTTCTAATTTTAATACATTGGCAAGCAAAATCCATTCATTTATTTCATTAAATTTAACATCTATTACAAATCCCATCGAAAACTGCTACCTATGTGCTGAATACAAAAGATACTCTAATATAGCTAATACTGGTTTACTAGATACGTTAAAGTATTATTTTTACTACAAATACTTACACAAACTAAAAAAGAAAGAAAAATATCAAAAAAACTTAAATGAAGACGATGAGTTAAAAGATAAGGAGCGGCATATTATCCGGCTTTTGATTACTCAACATATTTCTGAAATATTTGTCAGCCATGATGATAATAAAACTAATTCAGCTTATTTATCATTAAGAAGATATTTTGAAAAAGGTAATAAGGAATTATTTAAAAGTTTTTATGAAAAATTTAAAGAACTAATAATTAATTATAAAGACAGTCTTACTGAAAATGATATAAAAATCAATCTATTAAAGACCCTTTCACTTCCTCCATTCATTAACCATAAAGATATTAAACGAACTGTATTTAGATGGTCTGTTGAGGAATTAAATAGGGTAATAGATGAAAGTGTTGATATTGAGAAAGAAAAACTAAAAATCGAATTTGATGAGTTTAAGGATTTTATTAATTATTTTAAGTGTTTAGTAAAGCGTGCAGCATATTTAAAGTCTAATTATATTATTTCTGAACACTTTTTAAAAACTGTTAAAATTCTTTATTTAAACAAGAATGTGATTGACAAAAACAAACAAATAGTAGAAGATAAAATTAAAAAAAATAAGAAAATAAAGAAAGAAGATAATTTATTTACTGAAAATGATAATACAAAACAAAAAATTGCTTTAAATGAATTCAATACAAGGTTTATTGAACTTAAAATTTTTATTTCAGCATGTATAAAAGAATTAATCAACAATAATGAGGTAAAATCAATACGGCTTGAAGAAAACATAAACAAGATTAAAATACCAGATGATCAACCTGAATTTAAATCTTTTATTGAAATACTAAAAATTGAAAATGCAGGAATTATACAAGAATTTTTACCTATTTATGATATATTTTGTAAGCAAAGCGGATACTATTTTCAAGATAATTTGGATAATAACAAAATAGAGGAAATATTCCAGAATAATACTAGATTAATTTATAACACTCTAAATGAAGAATCATTCCAAAATCACTATAAACTTAAAACATTAAAAAAATTCGTTGATATAGAATCGGTTGATATTAAAAAACCTGATAATTATAAAAGTTTGTACAATATGTTAAATATGTATCATTTTTTAAACCTAAGAAATGGAACAAATGAAGCTCATATTGAAGTGCTTAGAAATAAATTTAATTATATTTTATTCGGACTTGCCTCAATTTTAGATTTTGATATTAAAAATGGAGGTGCATTTATTTTATACAAATATAAAAACACATCCATTGAAAATGATTCTATTTCTATATTTAATCAGACAGATGATGTTTTTCCTATTGCCTCCATTGGGCATTCAATTATCAACGAATTGAAAGACAATTGGGAAAATACATTTACTTATGAAATGCTAAAAGGTTATTGTTTTAAAGATTATCAGGCAACTCAGTATCAAAATCATAAATGGACTAGTATTTCATTATTTAGAAAAGCTAAAGGTTACTATCTACAGGATAATAATAATGCAGATAAATATCTTGAAAGTCAAGTTGGTATTAAAAAGAATTATAATCATTTTTATTTTTTAAGAATATCTGAATTTGATGATAAATATTCAGATACTGATGGAAAAGCAGTTATTGTATTTTATCAGAATAAGGAGGAATATAAAATACCAATCGAAACAGCAAGATATGCTTTGGTACTTCGAGATTATTTAAAAAACTTTTTTATTACGAATTGTGATAATGAGAGTTTTAGAGGGGAAATTGAAAAAAATCAATTCGGAGTTAGAATAAATTCTTTGTTACACCAGATTGAGGATAATTTTCTGGCAAATATGAAAAGAATTGCTATAACAAATCTTCCTGAAAGCATTTATCATAACAAACTAAGTGTTAAAGATGCATTTAATTTAAATTATTTTTTTGCTTTTAATAGTATTAAATTTTACAGAATTTTAAGCAAAATTAATAATAACAAAGAAGAAACAAAGACTGTTTTTGATACTTATAATCTTAAAAAAACTATTATTAATACAAATGAACTTTCTGAAAAACTATCCATGCTTATTGATTATATTTATAATTCTAAAGATTATGAATACGAAATTGAAGATTATCAGAAGGAGATAATTCATGACTCAATTTCCTTTAATTATTATTATGAAATTATTGAGATGATTTTATTTGAATTAATTTGTAATGCAAGGAAAAATATTGCAAATACAGCTAATAGAAATCCAATAATTAAAATTACAATTAGAAAAAATAATGGAATAATTGAATTTGAAGTATCTGATAATGGAAATGGAATAAATCCATTAATATTAAATGACATAATAAGAAAAGGATATTTAAAATCTGAGCATGGTCTGCATATGATTAATTCTATTTTAAACATATTAGATGAGCCTAAACTTGAATTTACATCTATAAGTGAACAGCTCGAAACCAGTAATGGTTATACTCTTGTAAGATTTTTAATAAAAGAGGTATAAATATATATGAAAAAGAAAATTTTTATAATTGAAGATAATCAAATTTCGTTTGAGAGGGTTAAATCTTTTTTAGAAAGTAAGAATTTTGATGTTTTCCCAGTTTTTAATAACAAAAATAAGTTTTCTAGTTATATTGGTTATCTAAGAGATTTTTTGAATAACATTAAAAAAGATACTGCAAAAAAATATATTACAACTTTATTTGGTAATATTTCACCTGATATTATACTAATAGACTTGGTTCTGAGGAGTTCTTCTGATAACATCAAAGATGGAATAGAGATAAGAAACTTATTGTTAGAAACAAAGAAAATTCCATATATAATTTTTACGGTAGCCCAGAATAATTTAGATTCTATTAGATTTGATTATAATATTACACCTCCTAATCAAATAATTTCTAAATATTTCAACAATGATATTGAACCACTAAGTAATGAATATTTAGAAAAAAAATTATTATATCACATTAATGAATATTTTACAGAGAACACTAAAATTGTTGAAAAGTTTAGCAAAATTATTAATCAATATGAGGCTTTAATTAATAAAGATGAAAAAGAAGTGGAATTACAATTATTTCTTGAGGAACACCCCCAATTGATAGGAGATTATTTTACTAAAAACAAAGATTATATACCACAACTGCATATATTAAATTCGAAACAACTCGTAAAAGATTATATTTCAGACTTTGTATTATTTGATGAGCGAGATAGTGGAGTTGAAATTAAATTTGTTGAAATTGAAAAACCGAATATAAAATTATTTAAAAGTAATGATGATTTTCATCATGAATTTAATCATAGTGTAAATCAGCTAATTCATTGGAAGTCTGAATTATTCGCAGCCCACAATGTTACCAGAATGGAGTTTGAATTAAAACGAATAAACGATAAAATTATATATAAAGAAGACTATATAAGCTTTTTATTGATTGCTGGAAAAACAAACATTTTAAATCCCGATAAAGCAATTGACACCCTGTGGAAAAGTAGATTAAAAACCTTATTTAGTTCATTCAAAAATATTTCTTTTTTATCATATGATGATATTTTAAGTAAATCAAAAAAAAGATTGAACGCAATGTTGAATATTTAACTGCATTTTAGTATTTTTCAGACCATTAGTCGCTATGTCTATAAAAATCAAATTTTTAAAAGCATTCAAAGGAGATAGTATTTTAATCTCTTTTACAGATGATAAAAACAATCCCAAGAATATCCTTATTGATGGTGGCATGGCAGGAACATATTATAATTCAACTTCAAATCAATTTGGCAATTTGAAAACGGAAGTTGATAATATAAGAAGCAAAAACGAGAATATAGATTTACTTGTTCTTACGCATATTGATAATGATCATATTTGCGGATTGCTTAAATGGTTTGAGATGGATAAAGAAGCACACAAGTTAGTTAAAAATGTTTGGTTTAATTCTGGGAAATTAATTGCTGAATATTTAAAAAAACCTGAAAATAATGATTTAAGTGTTGGTTTAGATTTGTTTAAAACAACATTTACAGGGGTAAAAGACGCTATCGATTTTGAAAATTACCTCTTAGCTAAAGAGATATGGAATCGTAAAATTATTAAGCTTGGAAATGTTTATAAAAGTGATAATATTCAGATGCTTGTATTGTCTCCAACAAGAAATCAATTAAAAAATCTACTTAAAGAATACAAAGAAAAAACTGGTAATATTGCTTACACGGCAGCTGGAGGAAAGGATTGGAATATTGATTTGAAAGCATTTATCGAAGAGGAAAATGATATAAAGTTTAAATTTGCTCAAGATACAAGTGTGAAGAATGGTAGTTCTATATCATTTATTCTGACCATAAAAGAAAAGAATTTCTTATTTCTTGGCGATTCGCATCCAAAAGAAATAGTAAGTTATTTAAAAAAGAAAGGATTTAGTAAGGAAAAACCTTTGAATGTCGAATTAATGAAATTGTCTCATCATGGAAGCAAAGGTAATACTAATAAAGAATTACTTGAATTAGTGAAAATAGAAAACTATATTATTAGCACAGATAGCTCAGAACATGGACATCCCAACAAAAGAACATTAGCCAGAATTATTAGTATCAATCCAAATGCTGTTTTTCATTTTAATTATGAGTTTGTAAAGGATAATATATTTAATGATAAAGATTTTGAGGATTACACGAATTTCTCAATAAAATTAACCAATGAATTAGATTTCGCATTATGAATAATGACGATTTAAAAAGATATAGTGTCATTGTAGGCAATGGAAGTGGTTGTATTTTTCAGCCAATGACAGAAGATTACACCTATATACTTACAGCAAAGCATTTGTTTTATATTGAAAAGGAAAATGAACGTGGTCAAAAGATAAGAGAGGAAATACCCAATGGAACATTGATTAATATAAGGAAGCAAATACATGATGGTGAAAAATGGGAAGAAAAAGAAATTCCATTTAAGTTGTCAAAAGGTAAAAATTATTTTCCCCATAAAGAAGCTGATATTGCAATTTTAAAGATTTTACCTGCGATTGAAGGCTTTGATAAGATTATAGTTCAGGATTCATTCGAACGTGATAATGGTTTTGAATTATGTGGGAGTCCTGAACAATGGAGTGATAACAGCGAAGGAGAAAGATAT
>Ga0154360_1243_pt1 | contig 16589 bp, 7 predicted proteins | sample RifGroA2_FD_115888 | JGI IMG/M metagenome (GOLD analysis project Ga0154360, IMG submission 115888) | Bacteroidetes bacterium GWA2_30_7 | reverse complement strand
TGATGAGCTAGATTATACAACTATTTATGAAGATTTAACTCAGTTTTATAATGATCCCTTAAACCTAAATTCAGCATCCAAAGAAGACCTCGATAAACTATTGGTTTTAAATGATTTTCAAATAAATAGTCTTATAAATTATAGAACAAAATTTGGAAGTTTATTATCTCTTTACGAATTGCAACTTGTTTATGGATTTGATGTTGATGATATAAAACGGATTGCTCCTTTTGTAACAGTTGAGGCAGTTAAAACAAAAAGTAAATTAAATTTATCGCGAGTTTTAAATTATGGTTCTAATCAGCTGTTCCTTAAAAGTCAGAGAGTTATTGAAGAGCAAAATGGCTATATGCCAGATACTAAAAATGGATATTTAGGCAGTCCTTATAAAATATATACTCGATATAAATTTGAATACAAAAATCAAATTTCAGCCGGTTTTACAGCAGAAAATGACCCTGGAGAAGTCTTTTATAATGACAGTATTAAAGGTTTTGATTATTATACTGCTCATTTACAGATTAATGATATTGGTATTTTCAAAACTATTTGTCTTGGAGATTATCAGGTAGGATTTGGACAAGGTTTAGTTATAAATTCTGGAATGGCTTACAGTAAATCTTCGTATGTAATGAATATTAAGAAAAAAGGGCAAGGAATTAAAAAATACTCATCTGCCGACGAAAATTTATTTATGAGAGGAGCCGGGACTACATTAAATTATAAAAATCTGGATTTTTCTGCTTTTTATTCAACTAAAAAAATAGATGCAAGTGTAAGTATAATTGATACTATTTCAGAAGAAGTAATTAATGTATCTTCTTTTCAAAATACCGGATATCACCGAACTATTTCGGAGTTTGCTGATAAACACACTATTCGAGAGAATGTAATGGGTGGAAATTTAACTTATAACCGAGAAAAATATAAAATTGGTTTAACTTATATAAATTATTTTTTTGATGCTGAATTATCAAAAGATTTAAAACCATATCAAACCTTTGATTTTGTTGGTAATAGAAATTCAAATCTTGGATTTGATTATCAATTTGTACTGAAGGGAATTAATTTTTTCGGAGAAATTGCAGCAAGTGAAAATAATGCAATTGCATACTTAAATGGAGCAGTTATGTATATTGCACCACAAGTTTCAGTTTCTGTTTTGCATAGAAATTTTTCAAGAGATTATCAATCGTATTATGGAAAGGCTTTTTCTGAAAGCTCAAGTACTTCAAACGAAAAAGGCTTTTATATAGGTGCAGAAATACTTCCATATCAGAAGTTTAAAATTTCAGCATATATTGATACGTATAAATTTTCGTGGCTAAAATTTGGTATAAATGCACCATCTCAAGGAGTTGATTATTTTGCCCAATTAGATTATAGTATGTCGCGAAATGTACAAATGTATGTAAAATTTAAAAATGAAATTAAATCGGAAAACTCGCCATTAGATTCGTTAGGATTAAAAAATCTTACTGATGTTTCAAATACAAATGTCAGATATCATATTTCATATCAGCTTACAAAAACCATAACAATGAAAGACAGAATTGAATTTAAATTTTATAATAATAAGCTAAATACTAACGATAAAGGATATTTAATTTATCACGATATTATCTTAAAACCTTTAAAAATTCCACTTTCAATTTCATTTAGATATGCAATGTTTGAAACAGATTCGTATGATACTAGAATATATGCTTATGAAAATGATATTTTATATGCCTTTTCAATCCCTGCTTATTATTCAAAAGGGACAAGAACTTATATTACATTAAAATATACTTTAACAAATGGACTTGATATTTGGTTTAATTATGGACAATTCTTTTATTCCAATAAAGATGTCGTTAGCAGTGGTTTAAGCGAAATACAGGGGAATCGTAAATCAGAAGTTAAACTACAATTAGTAATAAAACTTGATAATTTGGGAAAGAAAAATAATTCAGAAAGTTCAGCTCATAGCCATTAAGGGCTTATTTCCATCCGGTAAGAGTTAAATCATCACGAGGATTTATACACATTACAGGAATTTCATGTTTGTTTACAATAATATCTTGTTCTTTTGAGCCAAATAATACATTGCTGAAACCAAAATCTTTAGGCAGCATAATAATAATAATGTCGGCACTTACTTTATTAGCAAATTCAACAAAACCATCGGCAAAGTCAACTTTACTTTCAATAGTATGATGCTCGAAAAGGATACCTTTGTCGTCAAGAATATTTTTAGCAAAAAGTAAATTATTTTTAATAAATCTCATTTTTCTATCATCAGTAGTCTGAGGAGAAATAAGATAAACAAACGGATGAAGTTTAAAATTTCTGTTTAGAAAACTAAACCAATTCATTTTTTCTTTAGATTCTTTAGTATAATCAATCGGTAATACAATTTTTTGAATTGTTGGATTTTTCGGGCTATTTTGAACAATAATGTATGGAACTTGAGAGCCGGCAACAATTTTTATAGTTTTTCCGCCTAGAATTTTATCCATACCTGTTACTAAACTAGTATGTTTAATAATTAAACTGCAATTATGTTCAACAGCAATTTCACTAAATTTTTTTAGAATATTGCCAGTATCAACAACAACATTTGGTTTAACAGAGTATTTTTTTTCTAAGCTTAAACTTACTTCCTCTAAATCTTGTAATGCTTCGGAAATAAGATTTTCGGATTTTACAACTTTTCCTATTGTTATTCCACAATCACAACCTTTAGAAATATTTACAGCAAATTCAAATGCTGTTTCAGACATCATGGTTAAACCCCATGGTACTAAAATCTTTTTTTGAGTAGTATTTGCCTCCATTATTTTAGCTTCAATTAATTCAATAACTCAATTCTAAGTAAAATATTTTTTACAAGATAAATTATTAATTATACATATACAATCTTGATATTTAAAAATATTAAAAAATATGCTTTTAAAATCACAAAATCGTGTATTCTAGTTTATAAATTAATTTAATTCACATAACAAAATTTCAATTTAATGTACAAAATTAATATGTTCATCAATATTGAGAATTTTTTTAAATAAAAAAGGCTGACTCGTGTGTTTAGTCAGCCTCTTTTTTAACCTAAATAAGATTTTAAAAGTTTACTTCTTGAAGTATGTCGCAATCGCCTGATTGCTTTTTCTTTTATTTGTCGAACTCTTTCACGTGTTAATGCAAATTTATCGCCTATTTCTTCTAAAGTCATTTCCTGAAGACCAATTCCAAAGAATAACTTTATAATATCTCTTTCTCTTGAAGTAAGTGTGGCTAATGCTCTGTCGATTTCACGACTTAAAGATTCGCTAATTAATTTACCATCAGCTACAGGAGAATCAGGATTTTCAAGAACATCTATTAATGAATTATCTTCTCCTTCAATAAAAGGGGCATCAACTGATACATGACGACCAGAAACTCTTAGTGTATCAACAATTTTTTCTTTTGGCAGTTCAAGAATTTCGGCAAGTTCTTCTGGAGAGGGAGTTCTCTCATTTTCTTGTTCAAATCTTGAAAAAGCTTTATTAATTTTATTTAACGAACCTACCTGATTAAGAGGTAATCTTACAATTCTTGATTGTTCTGCTAAAGCCTGAAGTATAGATTGGCGAATCCACCATACAGCATAAGAAATAAATTTGAAACCTCGAGTTTCGTCAAATTTTTCAGCTGCTTTAATTAGTCCTAAATTTCCTTCATTAATTAAATCGGGAAGGCTTAACCCCTGATTTTGATATTGTTTAGCGACCGAAACCACAAAACGCAAATTAGCACGTGTTAGCTTTTCTAAAGCTATTCTGTCTCCCTTTTTTATTCTTTGAGCTAAGTCAACTTCCTCTTCAACAGTAATTAATTCCTCTTTCCCAATTTCCTGTAAATACTTGTCAAGTGAAGCACTTTCCCTGTTAGTAATTGATTTTGTGATCTTTAATTGTCTCATGTCTATTTTTAAATTAATGCAAATTTACTCAAAAAATCTACAATACAAGATAAATTTACGTTCCAAAGGCATAATATGCTGTCATTCCATTTGGATATATTCCTTCGATTAAAATTCCCCCCTTAGTGTTTTCCAGCGTTTCTTCAATTTCTTGTAAAGAGTAAACAACTTTTCTGTTTATGCTTGTAATGATAAAACCTTCTTTTATTCCGGCTGCTCTTAACTTTCCGCTACCCAATTCTGTAATTTTAATACCGTTTTTAATTCTTAACTTTTGTTTCTCTTCAATGCTAATTTCTTCAAACTTAGCACCTAAAGCAGATACATTAGCAGTTTTTTCTATCTTTGTATTTCCATGCTTATTACGTAATGTAATATCAAAAGGTTTCATTTTTTCATTTCTTTTTACAGTAATATTTATTTTATCTCCCGGACGGTACATACTAACTTGTTCTTGGAGTTCAGAAACATTGTTTACATTTTTATCATTAACTTTCATAATAATATCTCCTTTTTCAAGCCCAGCCTCTGTTGCAGCACCATCTTCGTTTAATCCGGCAACATAAACTCCCTCAATTTTTGTAACTCCAATATCACTTGCAAGTTTATTATCAATATCAACTATTGACACTCCAAGATATGCTCTTTGTACTGTTCCAAATTCGATTAAATCTGAAATTATTTTTTTAATAATATTTACCGGTATAGCAAATGAATATCCTGTAAAAGAACCTGTGTTTGAAGCTATTGCTGTGTTTATTCCTACTAATTGACCTTTTACATCAACTAATGCACCTCCACTATTCCCGGGGTTAACGGCAGCATCTGTTTGAATAAACGATTCTATTGCAAATTGTTTCGAGAGTATATTAATATTTCTTGCTTTGGCACTTACAATTCCAGCGGTAACGGTAGATGTAAGATTAAAAGGATTTCCAACAGCCAAAACCCATTCGCCAACCTGCAAATCGTCTGAATTACCATATTGTATAAAAGGTAAATTTTTTTCTTCAATTTTTAATAATGCAATATCTGTAGTTGGGTCAGAACCAATTAATTTTGCAATATATGCTCTTTTGTCGTTTAGCACAACTTCTATATTATCTGCCTGATTTATAACATGATTATTAGTTACAATGTATCCATCATCCGAAATTATTACACCCGAACCAGAAGCTTGAACCGGGACAGGATTTGAATAAACACCTGGTCCAAAGAAAAAATCATATACATTACCAGATGCCATTTGTTGATTGTATTGTGTTTTGACATGTACAACCGACTGAACTGAATTATTTGCAGCTAATACAAAATTAACATTTTCACCCGATGTAGAGTTTAGTAAATTTGTTAATTTAGCATGATAATTTTCTGATTGAGGTTGGATTATTACAGGTTGGTAATTTTTAATAAATAAAAATACTACTGTAACACTTGTTAATACAGAAATTAAAATTGATAAAATGATTCCTTTTGTTTTCATAAATTTAAATGTTTTTTAATTATACAATTTATTTGTTTTAACTAACAAAAATTATTCCTTTGTTTTAATTTTCTATAATAACAATTTTTCTTTAAATCTATTATTAATCAACTAATTGTTTAACACAATTTAACTAGATATGAAAATTGAATTTACAAAATATCATGGAACCGGAAACGATTTTATTATACTGGATAATAGAAATTTTAATTATTCAGGTTTAAATACAGCTCAAATTAAAAAAATATGCGATAGGCATTTTGGAGTAGGTGCAGATGGTTTAATGCTTTTGCAAAATAGTTCGGATTATAATTTTGAAATGAAATACTATAATTCTGATGGAAATGAAGGTTCAATGTGTGGAAATGGCGGACGATGTATAGTTGCGTTTGCAAAAACATTAAAAATTTTGCACAATTCTGCAAAATTTCTGGCTATTGATGGCAAACATGAAGCCTTAATTGATGACCGCAATTTTGTAATTTTAAAAATGAAATCTATTAATATCAAGGATATTACAATAGATAATAATCAATATATTATTGATACCGGCTCTCCTCATTTGGTTAACTATATGGATAATGTTGAAACTTTAGATGTTTTTACTGAAGGGAAAAAAATTAGAAATAATAATGTATTTTTTAAAGATGGAATAAATGTCAACTTTGTTAAAATTATTAAAGAAAATAGTCTTTTTGTCAGGACTTACGAACGGGGTGTAGAAAATGAAACATTGTCTTGTGGAACAGGTGCTGTAGCATGTGCTGTAAGCCATTTTTTAAGAAATAAATACACCGAAAATAAAGAAATTGAAATTGATTCTTTGGGTGGAAAATTATATATAGATATTACATTTGAAAATGAGAATGTTTTAAATATCACGTTAAAAGGTACTACAAAATTCGTTTTTAAAGGAATGATTGAGTTGTAATTAAAGTTTTAAGTTTAAAATTTACGATTTTATATGTACGATGTACGATTGCTTAAACTACTGACCCAAAATCGTAAATTTTACTTCGTAAATCGTACATTTTTATTACATTTTCTGTAAGTTCAATTTGTTTTCAAGAAAATCTATAAGTAATAATAAAATTGCCCGTAGGGCATTAATGACAATAAAAACACAAGCGACAAAGGAGCATTTTCCCGAAGGGAATATACATTAGTTATAGTATTGGGGCTAGGCAATTGGCACATTTGATTTTTTGTTAATGTCCTACGGACAAAATTTATTTATATATTGTATTTTATTGACATTGAAGCCCTACGAGCTAAAAAATTAATATTACTCTGAAGTCAGTTTGAACTTACCATTTTCTTATAAATATTACATACAATGTAAATATTGATTTACTAAATTTTGAAATTCCTCATTATTTCCATAAATTTTTTCGCTTAACCCTTGGTCGTTGAATTTTTTTAAATTTTTAATAATTCTGTCAATTGTACCTGATGGGAAAACGTTATTTTTTTCAAAATAAGCTCTTTTTTCGTTGAGTTCATTTGCTGAATCAAAGCAAGATACAGGCAAATGATTTAACTCATTCAATCGCTGTTTATTTTCTTCTTTAAAAATGTTTACACCAACATAAAGTTTTTTAGCTACGTCTAAAGCATTTTCCATTTCTAAACCGTGTTTTGCTGCAACTACAAGACCAGCAAGTAATAAATAAATATCTGCCGAACCATCTGCGGCTCTAAATTCTACTGTTTGTTTTCCGGGAACATACGGCACTGAGCCTGTTTCTTGTGGATTTGCATTTCGAATCATACTTGTTTTGGCAATCCAACCCAATGGAATACGAACTAGTACTGAACGATTTCTATCTCCCCAGCAAATATTGGTTGGAGCTTCCTGATGCGGAACTAACCTTAAATATGATGTTGGAATTGTATTTCCAAAAGCAGTTATTGCTGATGACAAATCTAGGATTCCTGCAATAATTTTTTTAGCAGTATCTGTAATACCTTCATCATCAGCCATAATATTTACACAATCTTTTTCTACTAACATGTGAATATGTAAACCGCTACCTGCTTTACCAACTGTTATTTTTGGAGCAAAACTAATATTTACTCCATATTTGTTTCCTAAAGTTCTGAGAATCCATTTAGCAATAACTATCTGGTCGGCAGTATCTTCAACTCTAACCGGAAGAAATTCAATTTCGTTTTGCTCATAATAAAAATTATCATCTTCGAAATTCCCTACTTCCGAATGACCATATTTTATTTTACCTCCGCATTGAGAAATTAATCTCATAGCTTCAGTTCTTAGGTTTTCCCATTTTGCAAAAGGTGCAGAAGCATGATAGCCTTTTTGGTCGGTATTTGGATAAAACTTTTGCTTTTCGCTAACAACATAATATTCAAGTTCGCCCATAGCTTTAAATCTTAAACCTGTAGAATTGATAAATTCCATATTAGCTTTACGCAATATATATTCAGGAGCACTTTCGAGTGGATTTCCTTCGTTGTTATAAAAAGAACATAAAATATCAAGTGTAGGAATTGTAGTAAATGGATTTAGAAATGCTGTGTTAAACCTTGGAATTACATATAAATCACTTGTTTCGGCATCGACATAAGAAAATAAACTCGAACCATCAACTCTTTCACCGGTTGCAAGAATTGTATCTAAATGGTCGAGGCTATTTATAACAAAATTCAAAGTTTTTAATTTTCCGTCTTCAGCAACATACCGAAAATTTAACATTTCAATCTGAAAATCTTTTACAATCTTCATAATATCGGCTCTGGTAAATTCTGATGCTGACTTATTTAAATGATTTACTAATCTGTTTGGATTTAATATTTTTTCGCTCTCTTTCATAATTCATTGATAAAGATTTAATAATACAAACCTATTTTAAAATGTGAATATTAGCAATATGTTTGAGATGCAGAAAGAGTTAAAAAGCAAGCCCGATATTGAAACCAAGATATATTTTTATTGGTTCACGAATATAATATAAATCGGTTTCATCAATTGCATTATATTTATAATTTCGTACCTCATCCCAGCTGTTTTCTTTATAACCATATCCTAAAAATATATCAATAGCTAATTTTCGATTTATTAAAAATTGGTATCCTCCTTTGATTACATAATTTTTATAAATAGCCTGAACAAAATTTCCTGCTTGTGGCTGATTAGCGTTTTTGAATTTTACAGAAGAAATTGAAATATGAGGTGCAATATAAGGTCCTTTTAGTGTTTTTTTTGAAAAATATATTTTGTAAGAAAATTGTAGCCTGAACCCGTTAACTTTTAGCTTTGTATGATTTTGCAGAAAAGTTGTATCAGTTTTTTCTAACGACCTTAACAAAGGTCCTTTACCAAGATAAGAAATTTCTATTTGTAAAGATTGTTTTTTTAAAGTTACACGTTCAAAAGCAAGTCTATATTCAGAGGTTAATACAATTGGACCTGTTAGAATAGTTAAAGGATTAGTTTTGACTATTAACTTTGCAGGATTTTCTTTGTAATACTCTTTTAGTAAACTGTCCCTATCTTCTTGTCCATTAATAATTTGACAAAAAGCAAGTAGTAATATTATGATTAGTTGTGATTTCAATTTTTATAAATTATAACGTGCAGTTGCACTAATTTTCTGGTCGGTAAATTTGTTTTTTAAATATTTGTAATATCCTGTAATAGCAATCATTGCAGCATTATCGGTTGTGAATTTTAATTCGGGAATATAACATTGCCATTTATTTTTTTCGGAAACCGAAATTAATGTCTCTTTTAACATTGAATTGGCTGATACTCCACCTGCTAAAGCAATTTCTTTAATTCCGGTATTTTTTGCAACTTTTTTTAATTGTTCGATTAAAATTTCAATTATTATATGCTGAATAGAGGCACATAAATCGTTTAAATTTTGTTCAATAAAATTTGGCTCAAGTTTTACTTGAGCGTTAACGAAATAAAGAAAATTTGTTTTAAGTCCGCTAAAGCTAAAATTATAATCTGCTACACTTGGTTTTGTAAAGCTAAACTTTTTCGAATTTCCTGTTTTTGCAAGTTTATCAATATATGGACCACCAGGATATGGTAATCCAAGAATTTTAGCACATTTGTCAAAAGCTTCACCTGCTGCATCGTCTATTGTGCTTCCGATAACCTCCATTTCAAAGTAATCTTTTACAATAATTATTTGTGTATGACCTCCTGATATTAATAAACATAAAAATGGAAATGCCGGTGGTTTTTTGTCAATCTGTTTGATAAAATGAACTAATATATGTGCTTGTAAATGATTTATTTCAATTAATGGAATTTCTAAAGCAAGCGATAGTCCTTTTGCAAAAGATGAACCGACCAGTAAAGAGCCTAATAATCCAGGACCACGTGTAAAAGCTATTGCAGATAATTCGTTTTTTGAAATTCCAGCGTTTTTTATAGCACTTTCTACAACCGGAATAATATTTTGCTGGTGAGCTCTTGAGGCAAGTTCAGGTACTACACCGCCATATTTTATATGAACATCTTGATTGGCAATAACATTTGAAAGTAATTCTCCATCACTTATTACAGCCGCAGATGTATCGTCACATGAAGATTCAATTCCAAGTATAGTAATCGGCATAGAATATCTTTTTGTAAAGATAGTAATTGGCTAGGATTTGACAAATTTGGATTCTAATTTCCGAAAATTGTTATAATTTTTGCCTTACTCGAATCTTGAGAATGAGAAATTTCCGAAAAGTTTTAATTCATTTTTAATCATCATTAGAAAATTCAAGTTTTAATAAAAAAGCTGAACAAATTATTGTTCAGCTTTCTTATGATTTATAATTCTATTGTTAGCGTTTTATGTCAACAGGAAATTATATGTAAATTGAAAAATTACTGCTTTATCAATTTCTTTTCTATAATTCCATTATCTGTTTTTATTTTAATTGTATAAAACCCACTTGATAGTTTTGATATATCAATTGTTGTTTTTGTATTTGATATTTCGGCTGCACTCAGCTCAAGTGTACTCAAGGTTTTAACAATTTGACCTTGAATATTAATTATTTCAATAGTTCCTTTATTTAATCCTGTGATTATAATATGTGAATTTGCAGGATTTGGATATACCGAAATAGTATTTTCACTTATTACATCAGATATTCCAACGTATAAAAAGTAATAGGAGTTCGACATTGTTGAGCAACTATCGCCATTTGTAAGCGCTACTTTATAAAAACCTGTTTGTGTAGCGTTATAAACCTGTGATGTAGCACCTGTAATTATTGTATCATTAAAGTACCATTGATATGTATTTGCGTTAGTACTTGACGATAATTCATTTACGTTTTGCTGAACTGTTGGAGTTAACGGTATTGCAATAATAGTAGCTACTACTGCTGTTCGTGTAACTGTGGTACAACCATTATCAGTTGCATCAACATAATAAGTTGTCGTAGAAGAAATAACAGGAGTTGTAAAAGACGAACCAGTCCCTAAAGATGTTCCACCAATTGATGTAGCATACCAATTGATAGTTCCATAAGATGCTGTTGCACCTAATGTTACAGCTCCGGTTCCACAAATACTTGTGGGTGAAGTAGCAGTTATTGATGGTGAAACTGAACAACCTACAGTAAAACTATAATCTTCTGTTTCGCCATAAGATAACTGATTACAAGCATCGTAAGGTGCTCCATAACTATAATATTCGCCTCTTACACGCATTTTATGTGTGCCAAAAGCCGCAGAAGATGGAACCGTAAAATCATCAGTAAGTGTAAATGATTGTCCGGAGTTATTGTTTGCAATAACCCTTTCTGATGTTTCAAAATTACCATCATCATCAAAATCAATCCAAACCGAATATGCCATTGCATAACCCGAAGAAGTGAAAGACATAGTAGTAGTTGCAAGCTGCGAATTTGAAGCAATATAAGTACTACTGAAATCGCTAAATGATGAAGTAGCACAATTGGAACTGCTATTAAAATCTGATAATCCTCCGCTAGTTGTTACATTACTAATCCACAAATAACTACACGGATATGATGATGCCGAAGGAATGCAATAACAACTAGTTGTCATTGTAACGTTAATTGAATTTGAATAAGCTGACATTCCACTGTTTGAACAGATGACATTGCAACGATAATATTTTTCAGATGTTTGACTGGTTGTATAAGTTGAATTTGTGGCACCCGAAATATTTGTCCATGTACTATTATCTACAGACGATTGCCATTGATAAGTAATGCCACTTTCGGCAACATTATTTTGTATGCTTAAAGTAAAATTTACACCCGAACAAACCATACTTTCTGAAGAAAGAGTATTTCCGGGGTTTGGTGTTCCAGCACAAGCTACAGCTGCAATAACTGTGAAAGAATAATCCTCAGTTTCTCCTTCATACAACTGATTACAAGCATCGTAAGGAGCACCATAGTAATAAATTTCTCCTCTAACACGCATTCGGTGAGTGCCGGTAGCAGCAGTAATTGGAATAGTAAAGTTATCTGTAAATGTAAAATCTTGCCCATAGTTATCGTTTGAAATAACTTGTTCAGATGATTCAAAACTACCACTATTATCAAAATCAATCCAAACTGAAAATGCCATTGCTGAACCTGTTGATGAGAAAGACATAGTAGTAGTAGCTAATTGCGAATTTGATGCAATATAAGAACTACTAAAATCTGAATAAGAAGAACTTGCACAAGTTGAACTTTTATTAAAATCTGATACTCCTCCGCTAGTTGTAATATTAGTAATCCATACATAATTACAAGCATAATTTGATTCATCCGGGATACAATAACAATCGGTCATTGAATTTATTGCAACATATAAAGATGTTGAATTAGCAGATGAGCCACTATTAGAGCAGGTTACAACACAACGATAATATTTTTCAGATGTTTGACTGGTTGTATAAGTTGAATTTGTGGCTCCAGAAATATTTGTCCATGTACTATTATCAGTTGACAATTGCCATTGATATGTAATTCCACTTTCAGCAACACTATTTTGTAAACTCAAAGTAAAGTCTATGCCCGAACAAACTGAACTTGCAGTAGAAACCGTATTTCCAGGGCTTGGCGTTCCCGAACAAGGAGTAGTTGCAATAACTGTAAATGAATAATCTTCGGTTTCGCCATAAGATAATTGATTACAAGCATCGGAGGGTGCTCCATAACTATACCACTCTCCTCTAACACGCATTTTGTGAGTTCCGGGAGTAGCAGAAATTGGAATCGTAAAGTTATCTGTAAATGTTAAATTTTGTCCATAGTTATCGTTTGATATAACTTGTTCTGAATATTCAAAACTACCATTATCGTCAAAATCAATCCAAACAGAAAATGCCATTGCATAACCACTAGACGAAAACGACATTGTAGTAGTTGTTAGTTGAATATTTGATGCAAGATTTGAACTACTAAAATCTGAATAAGAAGAACTTGCACAAGTAGAACTTTTATTAAAATCGGATACTCCACCGCTAGTTGTAATATTGCTAATCCACATATAATCACAAGCATAAATTGATTCATCTGGAGTGCAATAACAATCAGTGAATGAATTCATAGCAATATATAATGATGTTGAACTAGCAGATAAACCACTATTTGAACATGTTACAACACATTGATAATATTTTTCTGAAGTTTGACTGGTTGTATAAGTTGAATTTGTGGCTCCCGAAATATTTGTCCAGGTACTATTATCAGTTGACGATTGCCATTGAAAAGAAATTTCGCTTTCATAAACACTGTTTTGTAAACTTAAAGTAAAGTCAATACCCGAACAAGCTGAACTTGCAGTAGAAATTGTGTTTCCGGGGTTTGGTGTTCCCGAACAAGGCGTAGCAGCAATAACAGTAAAAGAATAATCTTCTGTTTCGCCTTCATCAAGCTGATTGCAAGCATCGTAAGGTGCACCATAATAGTAAACATCACCCCTAACTCGCATTCTGTGAGTGCCGGGAGTAGCAGTAATCGGAATTGTAAAATTATCGCTAATTGTTAATGTTTGTCCGTTGTTATCATTTGAAATAACTTGTTCTGAATAATCAAAACTACCATTATCATCAAAATCAATCCAAACAGAAAATGCCATTGGCGAACCACTAGAAGTTAACGATAAAGTAGTTGTAGCAAGTTGTACATTTGATGCTATGCTGGAGCTACTAAAATCGGAATAGGAAGAGCTTGCACAAGTTGAACTTTTATTAAAATCCGAAACCCCTCCTGTAGTTGTTATATTTGTAATCCACATATAATAACATGCTGAATAAGATGTCGCAGGAATACAATAACAATCTGTAATCGAACTCATTGTAATATTTACAGCGGTTGAATAAACTGTTGAACTACTGTTGGAACAGACCACTTTACAACGATAATATTTTGCTGATGTTTGACTTGTTGTGTAAGTTGAATTGGTTGCTCCCGAAATATTTGACCATGTACTATTATCAGGCGACGATTGCCATTGATATGTAATTCCTATTGCAGCAACACTGTTTTGTAAGCTTAAAGTAAAATTTATACCCGAACAAACAGAACTTTCTGTTGATAATGTATTACCCGGATTGGGTGTTCCAGAACAAGCTACTGCTTCAATTACTGTAAAAGTATAATCTTCTGTTTCGCCATTATTCAATTGACTACAAGCATCGTAAGGTGTACCATAATAATAATATTCGCCTCTAACTCGCATTCTGTGTGAACCTGGTGTTGCAGAAAGTGGAATAGTAAAATTATCGGTAAATGTTAGTAATTGTCCTGAATTATCGTTTGATATAACTTGTTCTGAATAATCAAAACTACCATTATCATCAAAATCAATCCATACAGAAAATGCCATTGCATAACCAGAAGAAGTGAAAGATATAGTTGTAGTGGCAAGTTGAGAATTTGATGCAATGTTAGAGCTGCTAAAATTTGAATAAGAAGAACTTGCACAAGTAGAACTTTTATTAAAATCGGATACTCCGCCACTTGTTGTTACATTGCTAATCCACATATAATCACAAGCGTAACTTGATTCATCCGGTGTACAATAACAGTCGGTAATCGAATTCATTGTAACATTTACAGAAGTAGAATAAACTGTTGAACTACTGTTTGAACAAGTTACAACACAACGATAATATTTTGCAGAAGTTTGACTGGTTGTGTAAGTTGAACTGGTTGCACCCGAAATATTTGTCCAAGTACTATTATCAGCAGACGATTGCCATTGATAAGTTATTCCACCTGCTGAAACATCATTTTGTAAACTTAATGCAAAATTAACACCCGAACAAACTGAACTTACAGTAGAAACTGTATTTCCCGGGTTTGGATTTCCAGAACAAGGTACGGCAGCAATAATATTTACTATATAATCTTCGGTTTCGCCCCAAGTGTAAGTAATGCAAGGATTAATTGAAGCTCCTGCTGTACCTTCTATATTGATTACACGCATAAATGTATTTCCAATTAAAGCATCAGTTGGAACAACAAAACTACCTGTTACATAATGAGTACCATAAACTGTAACTGCATCGCCATAAACTCGTTCGCCTGCATCGGTAAGGTCTCCATTTTGATTATAATCAATAAAAATTGCTGTTCCATTACTATAATTTCCACCGCATGTTCCTATTTGAATCGAAAATGAAACAGACAATCCTTGTGTCAAATTAGGAGCTGCAACAATCGCAGTATAATCAGAATACTGGTTTAATATTGAACCTGTACCTCCAGTTGTACTGCAAGTTGAAGAGTTATTTAATGTGCCGACAGTAACATTAAATATTTCTTCATCGGATGTACTTGTTGCCATTGATGTGCAATAATCGCATACAGTAGTCATACTAATATTTAAAGGTGCAGAAGTTGCCGATAATCCACTATTAGAACAAGTTACATTACATTGATAATATTTTGCAGATGTTTGACTAGTTGTACAAGTTGAACTGGTTGCACCCGAAATATTTGTCCATGTACTATTATCAGGAGACGATTGCCATTGATAAGTAATTCCGCTTTCAGCTACATTATTTTGTAAGCTTAAAGTAAAATTAGTCCCTGAGCAAACAGAGCTTACAGATGAAACAGTATTGCCCGGGCTTGGTGTTCCTGAACAAGCAACGGCAGCAATTACTGTAAATGAATAATCTTCTGTTTCGCCATAAGACAATTGATTGCAAGCATCGTAAGGTGCTCCATAATAATAATTTTCTGCTCTTACTCTCATTCTATGAGTACCGGGATTAGCAGTAATTGGAATAGTAAAGTTATCGGTTAAAGTATAAGCATATCCACTATTATTGTTTGAAATTACTTGTTCCGAACTTTCAAAAACACCATTATCATTATAATCAATCCACACAGAAAATGCCATTGCAGAACCTGTAGAAGTGAAAGACATAGTAGTGGTAGCTAATTGCGAATTTGATGCTAAATTAGAACCACTAAAATCGCTATAAGAAGAACTTTCACAAGATGAAGTTTTATTAAAATCTGATACTCCGCCGCTAGTTATAACATTAGTAATCCACACATAATTACATGCATAATATGATTGGTCAGGAGTACAATAACAGCTTGTAATTGCATTCATTGTAACATTTAACGAATTTGAATAAGATGTTGAACTACTGTTAGTACAAATAACTTTGCAACGATAATATTTTGCCGATGTTTGACTGGTTGTAAAAGTCGAATTAGTTGCACCCGAAATATTTGTCCATGTGCTATTATCTGTTGACGATTGCCATTGACAAGTTATTCCACTTTCGGCAACACTATTTTGTAAACTCAAAGTAAATTCTTCATCCGAACATACCGAATTTGATGTGGAAACAGTATTTCCCGGATTTGGTGTTCCCGAGCAAGGAGTAGTAGCAATTACTGTAAAAGAATAATCTTCTGTTTCGCCATAAGTTAACTGATTACAAGCATTGTAAGGTGCTCCATTACTATACCATTCTCCTCTTATACGCATTCGGTGAGTACCGGGTGTTGCAGATATTGGAATTGTAAAATTATCTGTTAATGTAAGTAATTGGCTATTATTATTGTTTGATATAACTTGTTCAGACGATTCAAAACTTCCATCATCGTCAAAATCAATCCATACAGAAAATGCCATTGCATAACCACTAGACGAAAACGACATTGTAGTTGTAGCTAATTGTATATTTGATG
>Ga0154360_1204_pt3 | contig 16907 bp, 19 predicted proteins | sample RifGroA2_FD_115888 | JGI IMG/M metagenome (GOLD analysis project Ga0154360, IMG submission 115888) | Bacteroidetes bacterium GWA2_30_7 | reverse complement strand
TGCAGAACAAACTTTTTCATTTGACGCACTCTTACGTCCAGAAATACTGCTGATTGCACTTACTGGTAAAGCAGGAACAGGGAAAACACTACTTGCACTTGCTGCCGCTTTACATCAAAGAAGGCAATTTAATCAGATTTTATTAGCTCGTCCAATTGTTCCACTTGCAAACAAAGACTTAGGATATTTACCAGGTGATGTAAACGATAAAATAGGACCATATATGCAACCTCTTTTTGATAATTTATCAGTTATCAAAAATAAATTTAAAATGCAAAGCTCTGAATATAATCAGATTGATGAAATGCTTAAAACAGAAAAATTAATGATAACTCCTTTAGCATATATACGTGGAAGAAGTTTATCGAATGTGTTTTTTATTGTTGACGAAGCTCAAAATTTAACACCGCACGAAGTTAAAACAATTATAACAAGAGCAGGAGAGGGTACAAAAATGATTTTCACAGGAGATATTCAACAAATAGATTCGCCATATTTGGATTCAAAATCTAACGGTTTATCTTATTTAACCGATAAAATGAAAGGACAAGATATTTTTGCTCATGTAAATCTTGTAAAAGGAGAAAGAAGTTATTTGGCTGATTTGGCAAGTAATTTACTTTAAAGAATAAACATTTATATGTTAAAAGTTACAAATTTAAAATTTGTAACTTTTTGCTTTGAAAGACTTTAGAATATTGATTTTATTCAATGAAAAAACGGATAGCATTTCATACAGTTGGTTGTAAATTGAATTTTTCTGAAACTTCGGCAATTTCAAAACTTTTTAATGAAAAAGAGTTTGAAATAGTTGATTTTAAGGATGATGCCGATTTTTATGTTCTAAATACCTGCACAGTTACTAAAAATGCAGAGAAAAAATGCCGTCAGATTTTAAGTAAGGTGCATAATCAGCGTCAGGATGCTAAAATTATTGCAGTTGGATGTTATTCGCAATTAAAACCCGAAGATTTTAAGCAAATTGAAGGTGTTAGTCTGGTACTTGGAAGCGAAGATAAATTTAAAATAAACGACTATCTTGAGCAAATTGAAACTTCAGAAATTCAAATAAATGAGTGTTCGGGTTTGACAAAAGATTTTCATTCGGCATATTCTATTGGAGACCGAACACGAACTTTTTTGAAAATACAGGATGGTTGCGATTATTTTTGTTCTTACTGCACAATTCCCTTAGCACGCGGAAGAAGCCGTAATGCCCATTCCGAAGAAATTGTAAAACAAGTTAAGGAAATTGCACAAAAGGGTTCAAAAGAAATTATTTTAACGGGAGTGAATGTTGGCGATTTTGGTCGTTCAACAAATGAAAAACTGATTGATTTATTAAAAAAACTTGATGAAGTAGAAGGCATCGAAAGATTCAGAATTTCGTCAATTGAACCGAATTTAATTACTGATGAAATAATTAAGTTTATTTCGGTTTCAGAAAAATTTATGCCTCATTTTCATATTCCGCTTCAATCGGGAAATAATAAAATATTGCAATTAATGAAGCGAAGATATGATTTGGATTTATTTACAGAGAGAGTTCGTGTAATAAAATCACTAATTCCGGAGGCTTCAATTGGTATTGATGTAATTCTTGGATTTCCTTCCGAGAGTATTTCCGACTTTGAATCAACTTTTAATTTTATTGAAAATATTGATATTTCATATTTACACGCATTTCCATATTCAGAAAGAGAAAATACAAATGCTTTAAAAATTGCAGATTCTGTTCCTCAATCTGAGAGATACAGAAGATGTAATGAAATTATTAGTATGGGAGAAAAAAAGAAGAAAAGTTTTATTCAAAAATCTTTAGGAAACGAACTTAATGTGCTATATGAAGCTAATAATTCAAAAAATAAACTTCATGGTTATACAAGTAATTATATCAGAGTAGAAACTCAATATAATAAAGACGTGATTAACAAAGTTGTGAAAGTAAAATTGCTCGAAATACTTGAAAATGGGAATGTTTTGGCTAATTTTGTAAATTGATTTTAAACTAGTTATAATTTTTTTTTAAGGAAATTAAAATGAAAAAAAATAATCAGGATAATAACATTCAACTACTTGTAAATATGCCCAATTGTACTAATTTGCAGTTTACTTTTGTTAATGGATTTATTATTAAGTCAAAGCGAATTTCGGATATAAATGCTAAAAATGCTACATTATATTATAAATTATCTGAAGATTTACAGGATACAATTTTTAAATTCCTTAATCCAAAGGCAATAATACCTTTCAAAGAAAATGGAATATAGTAATTCAATAGAAAAAATAGGGACAGGGCTTGTTTGTTCTTTAGAAACTTTTAAAGGCGCTAAAGTTGAACTTGTAAAGAGGCTTTCTGGTTTTAATGGATTATCCGTTTATAAAGATGGAAAGGTTAGAAAAATTGAAATAAAAACAATGCAAAACAGTGATAAATGGATAGCAATTAATGGTGTAAGAGCTATTGATAAATTATTTTTTGAACGTGATTATTGGATATATTTTGTACTACTTCCTGAAAATGTGGTTGTTGTAACAAAAGCTCTTGCATTTATCCAAACACAACTTGAAATTTCAAATACAAAAGAGGAATTAATTGAATTAGAACAATGGATGAATTTATCAAAAAAATTAACAAAGCATAAAAAATTCAAATTTACTCCTAAAATAAATGTTACATTTCCAATTCCTTTAAGAAAATTATATAAAGATTTTGAAGATTATAAAGATAAATTTTCTAATTCAGTTATTGAAATTTGGCAAAATTCTGATAATTGGAAATTGATTTATAAATCAGAAAAATATAATGAATTTTAAAATGACTTATAAAGTAAACAATTCAAAAGAATGATACAATTTAAAATCGACAAAACGCAATTATTTTGATATTTAATTCATTTATTTACAGCCACATATAATAATTAATAAATCCTAAATCCCAAAAAATGTACCCCACAATTTCAGACCTCATTTCAGACTTATTCGGAATAAATATTCCAATGCCAATTCAAAGTTTTGGCTTTTTTGTAGCAATTGCATTTCTTACTGTAAGTTTAACATTATCAAGAGAATTTAAAAGATATAAAACTCTTGGAATTATAACCGATGTTTCACGAAAAACTATAAAAGGAGCACCTCTCAAAGTTCAGGATTATTTAATTTCAGGCGCAATTGGTTTCATTATATTTTTTAAACTTGTAGATGCATTTATAAATTATTCAGCATTTGTCGAAAATCCACAGGAGTTTATTCTCTCCTTAAATGGAAGTTTTATTGGAGGAATATTAGGTGCAGCAATTGCAATTTATTTTAAATATTCTGATAATCAGAAAGAAATCAAAAAATACGGAAAATCGAAAGAGATTGAAGAAGTTATTCAACCTTCACAAATCACTGCAAATGTTTTAGTTCTGGGAGCAATTTTCGGTTTGCTGGGAGCTAAAATTTTCGATAATCTTGAAAATATAGACAGTTTTATGAAAGACCCTATTGGAAGTCTTTTTTCGTTTAGCGGGTTGACATTTTACGGTGGTTTTTTATTTGCTGCAATTGCTATTATTTGGTATGCAAAAACACTTAAAATAAAGCCTTTACGAATTTGTGATATTGCTGCTCCCGGTTTAGCTTTAGGTTACGGAATTGGTCGAATTGGTTGCCAAATAGCCGGTGATGGTGATTGGGGAATAGTAAATAATATTCCAAAACCGGGTTTTATGAGTTTTTTACCCGATTGGTTTTGGTCATTTAATTATCCGCATAATGTTATAAATGAAGGGGTTTTAATTGATGGATGCGTTGGCAAACATTGTTTTATGTTGCCTCAAGGAGTCTTTCCAACTCCACTTTGGGAAGCAATACTTGGAATTTCTATGTTTCTGATTTTATGGAGTATCCGTAAGCGAATTAATATTGCAGGAATGTTATTTTCTATTTTCATGCTTATGCAGGGAATTGAACGTTTTTTTATCGAAAAAGTAAGAGTAAATGCTGTATATCACATATTTGGTTCAGAAATTACACAAGCAGAAATTATTTCATTTGTGTCTATAATTTTGGGAATTGGAGGTATAATTTATCTATATAAAAATAAGCAGAAGTATTTAAAATATTAAAAAAAAAACAGTTTTTACAAACTTACTATTAATGAGCTACGAAAAAATATGTTCCGAATCTATTATTCTAATTAAGAATACCGGAGAATTTATCAGAAATCAGAAAGACATTTTATCAGAAAAATCTGTAGAAGTTAAAGGATTACATAATTATGTAACTTATGTGGACAAAACCGCAGAAAAAATGCTTGTTGATGGATTGAGGAAAATTCTTCCGAATTCGGGTTTTATTACAGAAGAAGAAACTGCTTCGCATAAGAACGAGGAATTTATCTGGGTTATTGACCCTTTAGACGGAACTACAAATTATATTCATGGACTACCTCCGTTTGCAATTAGTGTAGCACTAATGCAAAATAATAAAACTGTAATTGGAATTATTTACGAAATAATGCTTGACGAATGTTTTTATGCATTTGAAGGAGGTTCTGCATATTTGAATGGTAAGCAAATTAACGTTTCAAAAACAGAAAAAGTTAATAACTCGCTGATTGCAACAGGATTTCCATATTATAATTATGCCCGTATAAAACCATTTTTAAGCACATTGGAATTTTTCATGAAAAACTCTCATGGAATTCGCCGGATTGGCTCGGCTGCAACTGATTTAGCCTATGTTGCCTGTGGCAGATTCGATTCTTTTTATGAATATAGTTTAAGCCCATGGGATGTAGCAGCAGGAGCATTTATTGTAGAAAAAGCAGGAGGGAAGGTCTCCGATTTTTCAGGAGGCAATAATTATATATTTGGTAAAGAAATAATTGCAACAAATAATAATATTTATGACGAATTTCTAAAAATTGTTGTTTCGTTTATGAATTGATTATAAAAAATTACATAATTTTGAAAACTAAAAATTAATTTAAAACTTATTTAATTATGAAAAAAGTATTGATTGTTATTGGAATTTTAATTTTAATTGTAGTTTTATTAGGACTGTTCGCTCCTAAAGATTACACAGTTGCAAGGTCAGTTAAAATTAAAGCATCAAAAGAAGTTGTGTTTTCACAACTAAGTTTATTAAGCAATTTTAATAATTGGTCGCCATGGAAAGATTTAGATCCAAATATGGTTACCACTTATGAAGGAACCGATGGTACACCTGGGGCAAAATCTCATTGGGAAGGAAACGATTCGGTTGGTAAAGGTACTATGGAACTTAAAAGAATTGTTCCAAACGATACAGTTGAAACAACAATTTATTTTATCGAACCATGGGAATCTACAACTGAAAGTTTTTATGCAATTTCTGAAAGTGGAGATAGTCTAAATGTAACATGGTCATTTACAGGTCATAACTCTTTTCCCTGGAATATTATGGGATTATTTATGAATATGGACGAAATGCTTGGAAAAGACTTTGAAAAAGGATTAAATAGATTAAAAACTTTAACAGAAAAACAAATGACAGAAAATAAAACATACAGAGGTTATAATATTACTGAAACTGAATATGCAGGAGGTAATTTTATTGCTGCACGAAAAGTTCTTAAAATGGAAGAAATGGGTAAATTTTTTGGTCAATCAGCACAAGATATAGGTTCATTTATGAAAAAAAATAAATTAGAACAAAGTGGACCTATGACAGGATTATTCTATAAATGGGATGAACAAAACAAAGAAACTGATGCAGCTTTTGCAGCTCCTGTGGCAATTTCTAATGAAATAAAAAAAGATAATGGAATAGAAGTAATAAAAGTTGACCATTCAAAAGCATTAAAAATTGAATATTATGGTGGATATGAACAATCTGCTGAAGCACATTATGCTATGGACGATTATATAAAAGAAAAAGGCTTAACTCAGATTGCTCCGGTAATTGAAGAATATCTTACCGACCCAACTTCTGAACCAGATACTTCTAAGTGGCTGACTAATATTATTTATTTAGTTCAATAGAAGATAATTCTGCAAATTATAAACCGGCTAAATGCCGGTTTTTTTATTTGCAAGCTGTTTCAAAATATAGGTTTTGTTTTCAATATCAAATGTAATAGCATAAACCGAAATTGTTGCACCGGAAATTGCATCAATATTTTTCCCAACATTCAAATTATAAGTTCCATTATAACCCAAAAATTGCTTTAACCAACCTGCTGCGGTTATTTCCTGACCATGAGTAGCCTGATAATTAAATACTTTAATATGTTTTATATTTATTTCTTTATCGTAAATTGTAAAATAATCAAAGTATTCTGAATTGTCATTTACAACCGGATGACTAACTCCAGCAGTACATCCGCCGGCTCGGCAGCTAAAAACTCTTCCTATGTATATATACTTAAAATTATTAGAATTATCATTATTTATTTTGAACATTTTTCCATTTAACTCTCCTAAATCATCGAAATTTGATATTTTAAATTCTTCTAATTCAGGCTTTTCTATCCCAGCCTTATTATTTAAATATTTCATTAATGATTTAGGAGAGTAATTAATATTCAAATTATTACTAACCAATAAGTAATTAAAAATTAATATGAATGGATAAATATAATTCATTGTTATAAATTAAAACATTACGCCAAAACCAGCATTAAATGTTTTTGAAGATTCTTTATCAGCTTTGGATTTATTTAGCTGCATATCAGCTTTTAATACAAGTCCTTTGTCAAGTTTGTAAGTCAAACCAAATGTAATTTGATTATTATTGTAAGAATCGTTTTTGGTTAAATAATTTCCGACAGAGTTATGAGTATTATAGGTTTCGTATCTGACAAATGGAATTAATTCAGATTTAATATTTTTTAATGGTCTGAAAACATTGTAACCAATTTCGGCATAATATCCTATCATTGAATTGCCTAAGTCATTTGGTGTTGAATCATTTTTAGCAGTAAAATAATTATATTGTTCAGCATTTGAAATTGAAGTATTATAAAATTGTGCTCTAAATTCAAATCCTTTTATTTTATATCTTGCATCAAAACCTATCATTGTTATGCCAACAATTGAAGAATCTGCTTTCGAAATCGCATTTTTATCTGACTTATCAATGCCATTATATAATTTGCTTTGTGTATTTCCAAAATAACCTGAAACTCCAAAGTTTAATCCCCGGATTCCATAAAATTCAATTTTTCCGGTGAAATTTGGAGAACTAATATACGAGTCAGCACCTTTTTGTCGGGCACTTCTGAATGCACTTTTTCCATTCATTTTCGCTGCTCCGTCAAATCCATTAAAACCATTAATTAAATACATCTGATATTTTAATTTAGCTTCAACAACATTTCCCGAAAAACCCAATCCGACTTCACGCCAGGTTGTTGGAGAAATTGTGTTATCAATAACGGGTCTTTCTACTCCGTTAAAGGTTGTAGGTTCGTGAAATTCATTAACAATTCCCATTGGAACTAATAAAAGACCGGCTTTAAAATTCAGATATTTATTTATTTTGTATTGCATAAATGCCTGTTCTACAAATACCTCAATAACATGCTCGTATTCTATTTCAGATATAAAACTTAATTTATTGTTGTAATTGTAGCCAATTAGCATTACCATTCTATGAACATCTAATTTGCCATTGTTTTTAAATTCGGAACTAAGTTTTTGGTTGAAATGTGTTTCGCCATAACCACCAATTGCTAATTTGTTATCAGATGTTAATAATTTATCGGCAATGTTTTCATATTTATTTATTAAACTATCGCTATTTTGCGATTTTGAGAAAAAAGAAATAAACAGTAAAAAAATTAAAATTGAATTTGTTTTCATTTTGTTTTTATTTAAATTAAATATTGATACAAAATTGGATATATATATTAAAGAGAAAAATACCTAAATATTGGTAATTTCAAATTTTATTAATTTCAGATTTTATTTGTTATAAGTGACTGAAAATAAAAATATAAACATAGAAGTTTATTCCGACGGAAGTTGTAATCCCCAATTAAATATTGGTGGTTGGGCTTCAATAATTCTATATAATCAACAAAAAATTATCCTCGAAGGAAAAGAATTAAATACAACACATAACCGTATGGAGTTGCTTGCTGTTATTAATTCGATTAAATATATTTTTAAAAACCTGACAAATTTCAATTGTATAAAAATATATTCAGATAGTCAGTACGTTGTAAGACTAAATGAACGAAAAGAAAAACTGTTAATGAAGAATTTTATTACAAAAAAAGGAAATATACTGCGTAATTCCGATTTACTTTCTGAATTAATTAACTTTATGCAGATGCCTAATATTGAATTTGTTAAAGTAAAAGCACACCAAAAACCAACTCAATTTGAAAACTATAATATAGAAGTAGATAAAATTGTAAGAAAAATTGTGAGAGATGCTGTAAGCCAAATCAATAAATAATATCGAATGCACAACTTTTCAAATTAATATTAGAATAACCCTCCTTTAGGTCGGGGAAAACAATAAAAAAAAGGGCTTTAGCCTTGAATTTTATCTAAAAAAGAATATTATTATGTTGACTTATAAAATTTATAAACAAAAGTCATGGCTAAAGCCAAGAAAGCTTTCGGTTTTTCAATCCCCGACCTAAAGGTCAGGGTTAATAATATTAATGCTTAATTTGGTAAGATACCTAATAAACAATTTGATTTTTGACAAAATATTTTTTGTTAAAAGTTTTGACAAATAAAATTTTGTCATCTTTGTTAAAAAAATTAACTATGTCTAAACTAACCAGATATAACTTCGACGAAATAATAAACCGCGAAAAAACAAACTCTGTAAAATACGATTTGCGTTCAAAACTATTCGGAAAAGCAGATGTAATTCCAATGTGGGTTGCCGATATGGATTTCAAAACTCCCGATTTTATTGTCGAAGCAATTCGAAAACGAACCGAACACGAGATTTTCGGTTACACTTTTCGCTCCGAAGGTTTCTGCAATTCAATAATAAACTGGATACAAAAACGTCATGGCTGGACAATTGAAAAAGAATGGATTTCGTTTAGCCCCGGAGTAGTTCCTGCTTTAAATATTCTTGTTCAATCACTTACTAAGCCCGGCGATAAAATTATTGTACAACCGCCTGTTTATTTTCCATTTTTTGGAGCAGTCGAAAACAATGGACGCAAAATGGTAGAAAATCAATTGAAACTTGTTAATGGGCGCTATGAGATTGATTTTGAACATTTAGAAAGTGTAATTGACACAGATGTTAAAATGCTTTTATTTTGCAGTCCTCATAATCCATGCAGCAGAGTCTGGACTAAAGAAGAACTTGAGAAGATTGGCGATATTTGTCTGAAAAACAATATTCTAATTGTGTCAGATGAAATACATTCCGATTTAGTATTTAAACCAAATAAACATTTTCCAACTGCTTCAATTTCAAAACAAATTTCTGATATTACAATTACTTGTATTGCTCCAAGTAAAACATTTAACCTTGCAGGTTTGCATACTTCTGCTGTAATTTGCAGAAACAAAGAATTACTCAAAAAATACAATAAATTTCTTGAAGATTTTCATTTAAGCGGCGGCAATATTTTCGGATTTGAAGCATTGGAAGCAGCATATAATCAAGGCGATGGCTGGTTAAATCAATTATTAGAATATCTTCAATCCAATATTAATTTTGTTGACGATTATTTGCAACAAAATATTCCCAAAATAAAATTAATAAAACCCGAAGCTACTTTTTTGCTCTGGCTCGATTTTAGAGAATTAAAACTAACAAATAAAGAAATAAAAAAACTCCTAATAGAAAAAGCCGGAGTAGCATTATTCGATGGCAGAATATTCGGAAAAGGCGGAGAAGGTTTTCAGAGAATGAATATTGGTTGTCCGAAAGAGGTTTTGGAAAAAGTGCTAATAAATTTAAAAGTTGAATTTACAAAATAAAAAAATCACTTTTAGCAGCTTTAATTACATATTATTATGCATTTTAATATCTTCTTAATAAAATATTTTAATATTTTTGAAGCAAAAAAATTGTATAATCTCAAAATGCGTATATTATTGAATATCTTTATTTAAAATGATTCGTAAATTATTAACCATAACATTCTTTTTACTATTAATAAGGGTAGGCTTTAGTCAAAATTTATACACAATGCTATTTTTTGAAAATATTTCATTAGAAAATCCTGCTTATGTTGCAATAAAAGATAAAAATAGCATTTCATGTTCTACTTATACCATTTCATTGCCCATAATGGAGGCAAATTATAGTAATTCATCTGGTCGAATATCATTAAATGTTCCTATAAAGAAATTAAGTTCAGGTTTTGGTTTTCATACAATGTACGATAAATTTGGTCATTTTTCGTACTTTAATACAGGGGCAATATATTCTTTTAAATATGATTTTGATGAGAACTATTCATTAGCACTAGGATCAGATTTTTCTGTAAATATTAATAAGCTTAGAGCAAGCAGAATAGATTTAATTTCTTATGACGAGCCAAATATTCATAATGATATAGTAAATAGCTATTTTAATGTTGATTTAGGATTGTGGTTTAAAGCACATAAGTTAAACTTTGGAATAACCAATAAACATTTAAATCATCCAAAAATCAATAATTATTATGGCTCAACTACAATTCTAAGTAATATTAATATAATACTAAATTATAACTTTCGGATTGGAAATAAAATTATTTTAAAAAATAATTTATTGACATTTGATGTTTTTCATTTTTCTGATTATAAGCAACTTATGCTAAATAATCAGTTTGAAATAAATAACAAATTCATAATAGGTTTAACTTCTGAACTTTATGCAACATCTGATAAGGTTGTTATTTTAGCATCAAATATCGGTTTAAATCTTTCAGATAAGTTCAAGTTTGTAATGTCTGTAGAGTTGTTTCAAATAAGCAAAATGGATATTCGAAGAAACGTGATAGAGGGTATCTTAACGTATAATTTTTAAAATGAAAATATACATAATATTTATATTATCAATAATTTGTATCAATTTGTATTCTCAATCAGCTAATGACACTTTGAAGCTAAAGAAAACCGCAATTAGATTACATTTTTTACCATTTGGATTTAGTGTAGAACAACGTTTAAGTAAGAATGCAACATTAATTATGGATTTAGGTACAAACTATAATTTAACTATTATGTCTCAACAGTCAATTGATGAAGCCGAAATAATGCTACTTCCATACATTGAGTTTGAACCAAGAATTTATACAAATTTTCAATCAAGACTTGAAAAGGGTAAAAAAATAAACTATTTTTCTGGGGCTTATGGGGCTTTTAAAGCAAAAGGAATAACAGATTTAATATTTGAAGGTTGGTTGATTCAAACTGGTCCACTGATAGGTTATCAAAGTGTATTTAGTAATTTTTTTTATTGGAATATAGGAATTGGAGTTGGTTCTACTTTTATTGAAGAAGATATTCGATTTGGAATAATTGGTGAATTTAAGTTAGGTTTGAACTTAAATTAATGTTGATAATTATTAGACTTAAAATTCATTAAGCGACTTAACTTACAGTTAATAAATAGTTTATTTAACAACTGCTTTTTTGTCACATTTAGTCCAATTGAGCTGATGTTGGTCAAAATTCACTGATAAACAAGGAAATTATCGACCTTTTCTTGAACCTTATCAAATTGTAAAATCGTTTTATGATTATGGAATAATTCATAAAAAAAGCAGGTTTCCCTGCTTTAATTTTATATTTCAATTCTCCGATTTCCCTTTTTATAAAGCTTTTGAAGAATTTTATGAGTTTTAGCAAATTGATTTGTCATAATCATTGAAGCTATAATATCTGGCTTGTAACTAGCTTCTTTGTATGTTTCAATTCTGTATTTTTCAAATACACTTGCTGATACTTCTCCTGCTTTACACGAAACATCGGTAATATCGGCAGGAAGGCAATGCATATAAAGTGCTGAACCGTTTTTGGTTAGTTTCATTTTTTCTTCTGTACACTCCCAGTTTTTGAATTTAGCATTATTTGCAAGACATTCTTTTTCAAGGGCTTTTAGTCCTTCATTATCTTTATTAGTTAATAATTCTGTGCGGCGTTCCATAACTTTAAATGGTGCCCAGCTTTTTGGATAAACTATATCTGCATTTTTGAAAGCAGTATCCATGCTATTAACTACTTTGAAACTTCCGCCACTTGCTTTAGCATTTTTCTTTGCAACTTCAATAACATCTGGAATAAGGTCGTAACCAGCAGGATAAGCTAATTCTACTTTCATTCCAAAACGAGTCATAAGTCCAATAATTCCTTGAGGAACTGAAAGTGGCTTTCCGTAACTTGGAGAGTAAGCCCAAGTCATTGCAATTTTTTTACCTTTAAGGTTTTCGAGCGAACCGAAATAATGTTTAAGGTGTAATAAATCAGCCATTGATTGAGTCGGGTGGTCAATATCGCACTGTAAATTAACAATTCCGGGACGTTGTTGAAGTACTCCATGCTGAAAACCATCGTCAAGTGCGGCACCAAATTCGCGCATATAAGTGTTTCCTGCACCTAAAAACATATCATCGCGAATACCAATAATATCAGTCATAAACGAAATCATGTTTGCAGTTTCACGAACTGTTTCGCCATGTGCAATTTGCGATTTACCTTCGTCTAAATCAGCTACTTCTAAACCTAATAAGTTACAAGCCGATTGAAACGAGAATCTTGTACGGGTTGAGTTATCTCTGAAATTAGATATTGCCAAACCAGAATCGAAGCATTTTGCCGAAATATTGTTCTGACGCATATACCTTAGAGCCTCAGCCACATAAAGCACTAACTCTAATTCTTCCATTGATTTTTCCCAAGTAAGTAAAAAGTCTTTACCGTGTAAATCGGCTTTTAGACTTTTAATTTTTTCGATTAATTCGTTAAATGTTGTTTTTGACATAATATTTTAGATTAGATAATTGTTAATAATTAAATTAATTTTCTTAAAAGTAATTCTTCTTTAAAATTTTCAATTGTTATTACGTTAATTTTTGGAAAATCTAATGTTTTTAAAACATTGAAATGTTTATCATTTGAAACTAAATAATCATGATTACAAGCTATTGCACAATCAACAAACTTATTATCATCATTATCTTGTAAAATATAATTTGATTTAAAATATATTATCAAATGCTTTACATTATCAAATTCTAATAAAGATCTAATTGTATGATTAGCAGTATTCACACTAAATTTATTTGCAATAACTTCTTCATATTCCAATAATATATCATTAGTAATGTATAAATTGAATTGGTTATTTTGAATGCACTTATACAGCCAATGGTATTTGGAATACTCAGATATAGACACCAATAAAACATTGGTATCTAGTACTATATTTAATTTATCAGTATTATGATTCATTTAACCAGCTATCCATATCATTATCTGTTAACCCCTTTTTTTTCCAATCATCATTAGCAGACTCAATAGCTTTTGTTGCATAAAAATTTGCTAATAAATGCTTTAATTCTTTAAGTTCATTGTCATTAAAATTTGTAGAAAAAAGTTTCAATAACTCTAATTGTGCATTAGTTAAATTTTGATTTTCTAAATACATAATTTTAAAATTAAATTATTTCATAAGCGAATAAAGCATAAAATGCTGATGCCTTAACTAAATCGCTAACAGGAACTTTCTCGTTTGGAGCGTGAGCTAATACTTCATTTCCAGGTCCAAAGCCAATAATTGGAATCCCATAATAACCATTAATTGTAACACCGTTTGTAGAGAAAGTCCATTTGTCAACATTTGGATTTTCTTTAAATAATCCTTTAAAAACATTAACTCCTGTCTGAACTATTTTAGATTCAACAGGAATTTTCCATGTAGGAAAGTATTTTTCCATTCCATATTTTAAACCTGTATATGCAACTTCTTCATATTGTAAAACTTCAACTTTTGCGTCATTACCATAAGGTTTAATAATTTCTGCAATTTCTGCAACTGCCGATTCTTTAGTTTCGCCCCAAGTTAAACGTCTATCGAGGTGTAAATGAGCATAATCGGCAACTGCACAAAGCGAAGGACTTCCTGATTTAAACTCAGAAATTGTTACAGTTCCTTTTCCTAAAAATTCATCAGATTTAAGTTTTTCGTTTAATTTTTCAATTTCTAACGCTGCTCTTGAAGCCATATAAATTGCATTTTTACCTCTTTCAGGTGCAGAGCCGTGGCATGAAATTCCTCTAAAAGAAACTCTAATTTCCATTCTGCCTCTATGTCCGCGATAAATGCCTAAATTTGTTGGCTCAGTGCTGATTACAAAATCGGGTTTTAATTTATCTTCTTCAACAATATATTTCCAGCAAAGTCCGTCGCAATCTTCTTCAATAACACTGGCTACAACATAAAAAGTTAAATCTTTGTTGAATCCTAATTCTTTTAAAATTCTGCCGGAAGTTATTGCAGATGCAATTCCACCTTCTTGGTCAACAGTTCCTCGTCCGTGAACATAACCGTCTTTTACTTCGCCTGAAAATGGGTCGAAATTCCAGTTTGAACGATTTCCAACTCCAACTGTATCTATATGACCATCAATTGCTAATTTAGTTTTTCCGTTTCCAATTCGACCTATTACATTTCCAAGTCCGTCGATAAAAACTTCATCAAATCCGGCTTCTTCCATTTGACGTTTTGCTTCGAGGCATACATTTTTTTCTTGTAAACTTTCGGAAGGAATTTTTACTAGTTTTGCTAAATTATTAGCAGTATAATCCTGATATTTTACAGAAAGTTCGTTGATTTTATTAATTATTTGTTCCATATTCGTATTTTTATATTAATACAAAATTAAGAAAAGAAATTAATTTAATATTATTTATGTTTAATAATTCAATAGTTCAGTATGTTTTTATAAGGCACTATTAATCAGTAGATTGCTTCACTGCGTTCGCAATGACGTAACATGCAGACAGCTAGACAATTCGTCATTGCGAGGAACGAAGCAACCTTTAGCTCGACGAAGTCAATCTCAAAATATACTGAACTATTAAAAATTGACTTTTGAGTGAATTTGATTTTTATGCAATTTATTGAAGTTAATAAGACTTATGAATTTAATTTGATAGATGAAATTGACTTTTTTTCAAATGAAAAGTATTATATTTTATGTGACCCATTCAATAGAAAACATTTGTTAAACAGTAACATATATTTAGAATATAATTATAAAATTGGTGATAAAATTTTATGTAAAGTAGATAAAATAAATTGTCAGGGAAGGGTTTATATTGAACCCGAACATCCGATTTATAAAATTGGGAATTATTACGATTTCAAATTTTTAAGAAAAGATAAAATAAGAAATAAAAGAGGCGATTTAAAGAATGTGTTAATATTTGAGGATTTGTTAGGAAAAGAAGCAAATTCTTATGTTTCTGATTTAGATTTTTTCAATAATTTTAAAAAATTAGAAGTAAATGCGAGAGTAGTAAAGATTAAAAAAGCACAAGTTTATATTGAGTTAAAGAATTAATAATTAAGGCTATGAAATATTATATCACAAAAAAAGTATCATTGTCATTCGACGAGGCTGTTCAAAAAGTTACAGAAAATTTATCGAAAGAAGGTTTTGGAATAATTACAGAGATTAATGTTAAAGAAACGATGAAGAAAAAGCTCGACATTGACTTCAGAAATTACAGAATTTTAGGTGCTTGCAATCCAAATTTTGCTCATCAAGCATTAACTGTCGAAGATAAAATAGGAGTGATGTTACCTTGTAATGTAATTGTTCAGCAACATGATAACGGTGAAATAGAAGTTTCGTCAATTAATCCGGCTGTTTCGATGCAATCTGTTGCTAATCCAAATTTAAATGAACTTGCTCAAAAGGTTGTAAGTGCTTTAACAAGAGTAATTGAAGCTTTGTAAAAGAATTGGTAAGCTCAAACTGGTTTCAGAACATTAAGAAATGCAATATAAACTCCGAAGGAGTTGAACATGAATAACCCCCAATGAAATTGGGGGTTATTCACATTAAATCCCGTTGGGATTTTAGAAATCTCTGAAACCAAATTGAACTTACAAGAATTGTACTATAAAATTACTCTTCTAACACAATCAATTACAGTTCCATCGACCCATTTGATAACAGCAACAACTTCATTGCCAAGCTCTGGTTTTGCAGGTTTTCCACAGATTTTTTCTGCTTCGGTTTGCAATTCCTGAATTGTTTTAATTGGAAGTTTTGAATTTTTCAATTTTTCAATCAAGTCGGTTCGGAGTGGGTTAATTGCAATTCCGCGTTCGGTAACAATTACATCAATTAATTCGCCTGGTCCACAAATAGTTGTAACTTCATCTAAAATAACCGGCATTCTGTCGCGAAACAAAGGAATTGGAAGAATTGTGCATTTAGAAAATAAACAATTTTGCCATCCGCCGATTCCATGAAGCAAATAGCCATCTGAATGTGTAACAACATTTGCATTGAAATTCAAATCAACTTCTGTAGCTCCAAGTATGCAAACATCTACCATTGATGCAAAATTTCCTTTTCCATGGTAGTTATAACTTGTAAAAGGACTGGTATTTACATGTGTTGGGTTTTCTCGCATAGAACGTACACCTTCAAGGTCAAAAGTTTGACCATCAAGAATATATCCAAGTAAACCATCTTCCATCATTTTAACAAGATATTTGTTGCTACCGCCTCTTGCCCAACCGGCTTTCATTTCCTTTGATTTTAATATTTCTGAAAAATAAATTCCAATAGAAAGGGCTGTTCCACCTGCACCTGCTTGAAACGAAAAACCATTACGAATTATTCCGGCTTCGTCGCAAAATTGTGCAGTCATTTCAGCAAGTAACAATCTGTCGGGGCTTTTTGTAACTTCTGTTGTACCCGAAACAATTTTTTCGGGAATTCC
>Ga0154360_1245_pt2 | contig 17023 bp, 16 predicted proteins | sample RifGroA2_FD_115888 | JGI IMG/M metagenome (GOLD analysis project Ga0154360, IMG submission 115888) | Bacteroidetes bacterium GWA2_30_7 | reverse complement strand
TTGTTACAATTCCAACACCAAACATTGTTAAAATAAAATATGAATTTTGTGTTTTTACAAGAGTAAAGTATATAATAATAAATGCCGAAATAAATGATACTACAATGGTACAAATTTTACTTAATAATAATGCCGTTGATGCTAAACGATTTGCCATATTATCATCACCTTTTCCTTTAAAAAATGGATATTCTCTATTTAAGGCAGTAAAAATTCCTAATTGTAAAAAAAATATATATGTTTGAAAAATTATCATTGAATTCCAATAGCCCATATAAAAAGGGTCAATCCATGTTATTAATATAATATTTGTTAGCATATTTGACATGCTCATAATAAAAGATGCCAATGTAAAAATCACTGAAGTTTTTTTCGTAAGACCTATTAAATATAAATACAATCTTCTATACATAATATTTAAACAATGATAGTGATATGCTTTTCAATTTTATGATTTATTGACATTATAAATCATTTCAATTTCATTTAAGTTTTGTATTGATTTAATATTTTTGTATTCTTCTTTAATAATTGGTTCTTTTCCACTTACAGCCTTGTATAACCAATAATGAATATTTTGTTTATTTATATCAAAAATTGAAACAGAAGAATTTACACTAATAATATTTTTATTTGAAATAGCATTTATTATTATTTCGGCTGGAATATTTGGATTTTTATCTATACAAAGATACTCATTTACATATTTATTATAATCTAAAGTTAATTCAGCAGGATGAAGCTTTAACAAAACTCGCTTTTTATATTTTAGAGCCAAAAAACTTAACAATTCAATGGTTTTAATATAGTTAACCTTTGTAATGGCGTTAATATTAGAATAATTCAATATTGGTTGAGTAAAAAATAAAATATTCACATTATTATATAATTCCACATCAAATTTGAAAATTTTACTAATAGATGTTTTATTTAAAAGTGTTTTTGAGAGCAAGCTATTTGAATTAATAAACTGTTTATCATAAATATTTCTATGGGCAATTAGCAAATCAATAGTATTCCCTGCATTTTTATAAACTATTACTTTATTTGGTAATTTTTTGTAAAAGTTAAGAAATTTTCTAAAATACAATTTAGCTGTCAATAAAAACAAATCACTTTGAGATATGTTTCTATCTATTCCAACTGAATCAGCAAGAAGTGTTATCTTGCTTTTTAAGATACTATTATTAAGTCTATTAACAATTATTTGTGAAGTAAAATATATTGGATTATTCACTACAATTTCAGAAATACCTTGTGTTTCTGAAAAATTTTTAAATTCATTATCCGGAAAAAATGTCCAATTATTTAACTGGTTTTTGAAAATATAATGCTTTCCTGGCAAGTCTTCAAAGGAAATATTCTTAAATCTATTTGGACTTGAAGGTAAAAATACAAAAATTGGAACAGAATCATTTTTTTTCAAAATTTCATAATAATACAATAAAGAAATAAGTAATCCATATTCAGTATTTAATAAAAAAATTACCTTTTTTTCTTGTGAATTATTCATTAATAGAAATTTTTAATTACTTTTTTATATTCTTCCCACTGCCCAACATCAATCCACGATTTTTCAGAAACAGGAAATACTCCTACTTTTTTCCCAGCTTTTTTCATATCAGCCATAAGGTTAGTAATATGATAAAAAGTATTATCTGGAATAATTTGAAGTATGTCTGGATTTAATAAGTACATACCAGTATTTACCAATAATTCATATTCGGGCTTTTCAATGATGTTTTTTAGCTCTCCCCCATTTTCAATTTCGCAAACACCATAAGGTATAACATAGTGTTGCATTGAAGCAACAACAGTCAAATCATATTTGCCATCTTTGTGAAATTCGTAAATACTATTATAATTATCTTTAATAATAATATCACAATTTGAAACAAAAAAAGGGGTATTCACTTTTCCTGATAAAAACTTCAAAGCACCTGCTGTTCCCAAAGGATTTTCTTCATTAATAAATGTTATATTATATTTATCTTGTTTATCTTCGAAATAGGCTTTAATCATACTTGCCATGTGCTTAACTGTAATATAAAAATTATTACAACCAAATTGTTTATACTCATCCATAATTATTTCAATCATTGTGCGATCGCCCATTGGGATAAGTGGCTTTGGTAAAATTTTTGTAAACGGTTCCATTCGAGTTCCTTTTCCACCTGCCATTATAACAACTGGTAAGTTTAATTTTGACTCGACTTTGTCGCTTTGTGCAACATCAGAAAACAAATCTTTATAAAATATCAAGTCAATAAATTTTCCATTATCATCAACTAAGGGAAGGTTATAAATTGTTTTATCAAGCATTAAACTTCTGATTTTATCGATATTAAAATCAGATTGATTAATGACTATTGGGCTTGTATTCATAACATTAACCATTTCTGACTTAACATCAACACCTTCTAGAATTTTTCTTCTGAAATCGGAATCGGTTAAAATTCCTTTCAATACATTATTCTCATCAACAATTACAATTATGCCAAAGTGTGCCTCATCTAACTTTTTAATACCTTCTTTAAGGGTAATATTAGGAGTAACACAAATTTTATTAAGTTGTTCTTTAGTTCTAAATTGTTTGTAATTCATTATTAATTACATTAATTAAATTATTAATACCAGGCGTTTTAAATGCTACTTTTAATTTTTCATTTTGTGTCAATAAATAATTAGAATTATTTATTAGAGCCAATTTATTTTCATCAATATTACTAAATGTTCCTAAATTTACTGTAAATCCTTCTTCTTCGAGCCTTGTAGCATAGTTATTTTGGAAATCTTGAAAAGCAATAGAAAAATTAGGTTTTTTCGCTGCAATTGATTGAAAAGTTGAGTTTCCATAAGTAGAAATAACCAAAGCTGCATTATTCAGTAAATCGTGAACATTATTAATATTTTGTAAAAAAGCTATTTTTTGGTATTTAGAAGATAGTTCTTCCTTAAATTCCTTAGAGTAGTGTGGTGAAAGCAATACTTTAATGTTACGTTTGCAGAATTTTTCCTGAATAATTATATTTAAAAAATTAAAAATAACATATCCATCTTTATCCGCCCCAAAAATGCAGACAATGTCACCATTAATTCCAAAATAATTCGAATTAAAAAAAGCATCTGGAACAGGTAAATATTTAAAACCGACAAATACTTTTTGGTTTTCTGTTTTTCCTCTAATTATTGTATATGGAAGGTAATTTATATAGATATCTACTTCGGGAGGAATTGTAACATCTAAAACATCAAAGAATAATATAAGCTTTTTAGTGTGTGTTTTTAATTTTCGAAAGAAATCATAATTAATGTCTAAACTACCTGGATAAAACATTGTATCAACAAAAGAGATTGCAGATATGCTTTCGTCATCCTTATCAAGTACAGTTACTTTTCCAGAAAGATTTGCTGAAATAAAATTCATTGCTGATTCAGAATAGATTCCTCTAATTGCAATCTTATAAAATGGAAAACGTGAGGAAAATTCATTTGTAAAATCTATTCCTCTTGATAAGTGTCCAAGCCCAATTTCTGTAAATGAATCACAATAATATATAAAATCGTATCCATTCATCATCGTATTTTACAGGCTTTAGTAATATCATCTAACAATTGTTTTGAATATTTTTGACCCTTATCACTCTGTTTATTAATATTAATTAAACTTTTATTTGACTCAATAAATTCTATTACTTGCCTTAATGAAATGGCGTTATTATTTACACAAAGTTTCTTATAAATCAATCTCACAAATTGAGCATCTTCTTCAAAATCAACTGTTAATCTTAAATCAGGAGCAATAAACTCATTAGGGACATCAATCTCATTAACTTTAAAAATATGCTCATTCATTGTAAAGTAATAAGTCATATACTCAGTATATGAAAGGTCAATACCTGCATCCATTAACGTTTTAAACGCCTGTAGGCTTATTATTTCAGCGCTTGCTCCAATTGGAATTCTGTCGTACTTAACCTTTGAATAATCTGCATTATTTTTAAAATGAGATTCTATGAGTAAATCAATAACTTCATAACTAGTTAGAGGGTTATCTCCAGTAACCCTAACAACAACATCTATAGAGTATTTTTCAGCAGCTTCTTTATATCTTTTAACAAGATTCAAATTGCTTCCTCTATAAACATTCAAATTTTGTTTATTACATAATTCTTCGATACGGTCATCATTTACGTCTGTTGTTGTTGCAACAATTATTTTATCTATAAATTTTGACTTCTGAACATTAATAACAACTCTTTCCAGTAATGTTTTTCCATAAATATCAATTATTCCTTTGTTTGGAAGCCTTCCTGAACTCAGTCTAACGCTTATTATTGCTGCTATAGTTTTATTCTGATACATAATTTATACACTATAATAATCCATTATAAATACCACCATCAATTTGTGTTGTAGTTCCTGTAATTCCCCTTGCTGAATCGGAACATAAAAAAGTTACTAAATCGCCCAATTCCTGTGGTGTTTGATATCTTCCCAAAGGCATATTTTTAACAGCATTTTTTTCAACTTCCTCAATTGTGATATTTTGATTTTTTGCAGCAATTGCCATTAATTCAACTGCCCTATCCGTTTTAAATGCTCCAGGACAAATATTATTAATTGTAATTCCATTTTTAATTAGTTCTTTTGTCAGTGAACGTGCCATAGCAACAACTCCAGACCTAAATACATTTGACAATATTAAAGTCTCTGCTGGCTCTTTTACAGACAATGATGTAATATTAATTATCCTCCCAAAATTCTGAGCTTTCATATATGGAACAACATAATTTATCATTCTAACAACATATAATAGCACGTCGTTGTATGCTTTATTCCAGTCTTCAATTTTAAAGTTAAAAAAAGTTCCAGGCTTAGGCCCTCCTGAATTATTAATAAGAATATCTACTCTACCAAATCTTTTTATAGTTTCATCTACTATTCTTTTGTTGTCTTCAGCATTGGACATATCTACCTCTAAGGCAAGAACATCTACACCAAGAGCAAGAATCTCTTCTTTAGAGTTCTTCAAAGAAATAATTTCATTAGCACATATAACAATATTAGCTCCTTCTTTAGCAAGTTGTAAAGCACATCCCTTACCTAGACCTTTGCTTGAGCCTCCAATTATTGCAACTTTTCCTTTTAGTTTTAAATCCATGTTATTTATTCAAAATCGTTTATATTAAGTATTTCATCCTCATTAAGATTTTTTTTTGCTTTTTTCCCCAAAAGTAGTTCAAAATCGCTTGGAGGAATCCCAATACCCGGTCTTTTAAAAACCAAATCATCAATTTCAATTATTTTTCCTATCGAAATATTTCTAGCAGATAAAATACTTCTTCTCATAATAGACCTATCCATATTTTCACCAACAGCAACTCTCTTATTTTTAGCATTAAGGCTTTCTTTTGCATATCGAACAATATTAACAGAATCCTTCATTTCATCAGGTTCAAGGCAAATTTGCCAATCTGAACTTTTTTCAGAACGAGATATAGCAAGATGCTTAGTAATTACGCATGCTCCAGAAGCAATAGCTAATGCCGGAGTCCATATTAGCGGACTGTGATCAATAAAACCAACAAGACAGTTAAATTGATTTTTTAAAGTGTTTATATATCCTAAATTCATATCCGAAATCTCAACGCCATGATGTCCACTGGCCATTGGATGTTGTCCTAATAATAAAATCAAATTGTTTTTTGCATTATCATTTATTCGAGCTATTGCCCAATTTATTTCCTCTTCTGTTGCTAAAGGAAGACTTAGGAAGAATGGTAATCCTGTTGAAACAACTGCATCAATAATCTGAGGATTCGTAATATCAGAAGCATTAATATTGAATGCACTACATCCTTGTTCAGCTAAAAATTTTATAATACTAACACTTAATGGTGCTGCTATAAATTCAAGATTATTTGAATTAGCTAACTCAATAAGTTCCTTAATCTGATCATTTGAATATTCAAGTTCTTTCCATATTTTATAGGCTGGTTCAGATTTTTTATAAAATTCATCAACACGTGCTAACTGAAATTCAATTGCATCTGCACCTGTTTCGGAGGCAATTTTAATCATTTTTTTTGCTTTATTAAAATCTCCCCATGCAACATTTCCTTCTTCAATAATAAAAAAGACTTCGTTGTTAGATAAATATTTTTTGCCTATCTTTATTTTGTTCATTTAAAATGTTTATTAATAATTTTTGAAAACTGATGTCCTCCTCTAATTAATCCGAGACCTTTATTAATCCAAGCTTTATGAACTGGGTAATTAACTAAATAAGTTCCCATTTCAGCAAAATCTGTATTATCTGCGAACCAATTTAAAAGATGTGAATCCATCTTAGAGAAAATGCCGAAACCTCTATAATCAGAATCTACTGCGGAAATTACAGCATCACCTACAGTTTTTTCGAATTCTTTAATATATTTTTTTTTAGCACTATAATAGCCAACTATCTTATTATTTATTTCAGCTATAAACATTATATCAACAAATTTTTTAAGAATTGAATTTTCTGCAGATTGCTTAAGTAAATTACTGGCAAGGTTATCATCTAAAAAAGGATCCATATGAAAACGGCTGAATTTAAAAGATTTATGAGCCAAATCAGCAACGAGAGGAGCATCCATTTCAGTCGCTAAACGAATGGTAAGATTATGCTCTGGATAATAAAAACTTGATTCAAATTTTTTTTTCTGTGAGCTAAAAGTTATTAAAGTATGAATGTAATAAAAATCATTTTTTATTAAACTATTAAAAATGTAATCAACATTTTGGGTATTATTATTTAAATTTAAAGAAAAATAAAATTTAGAGGTAATATTCGCTAATTTCTTCTCAAATTCACTTATAAGTTTCGTAATGATTAAATTAACTTCTTTATAATTTGTTGAAAATACTAGTAAGTCAGTAATTTTATAACAATTAAATCCAAAGTTTTCACTATCAAAATCATCCTTAGTGGAGCTAATAAAACCCAAGAGTTTATCTTCAGAAACAGCCATAAAAGAATGGCTATCTATACTTTTAAGTATATTTATCATTCTTCTTTTAAAATAGTTCTTTAGTTGTTCATCAGAAATATCCGAATATTCATGATATTGGAACTGATTTCTTTTAGCCTTTTTTAAAATTAAACTTATATTATTTTCATCTAATGGAAGTATCTCTAACATATTAATAATTATATAATTAATTATTTGAAATAATTTCTTTTATAGCATCAATTACATACTGAATATCTTGTTCTTTCAATTTGCCAAACATAGGTAATGTAATAATATTTTCTGATACATATTCAGTTATTGGCAGAGTTACGTTATATTTTTTATATATAGAATAACGATGAACAGAAGAATAGTGAACGCTTGTTTGAATACCTTTCTTATGTAATTTATCTCTTACTTCTTCACGTTTATTAATGTTGGAATTTTTCAATAAAATAGGGAAAATATAATTTGAGCTAAACTCTTTATAATTCAAAAACGGAATTATTATTTCTTCTACATCTTTAAGTCCTTTTATATATTGCTCTCTTACTATAGCTCTTTTTTCAAGATCATTTTGCAATTTGTCCAATTGCACAATACCAATTGAAGCTCGAATATCATCCATTCTAAAATTAAATCCAAGTTCAATTACATCATAAGTGGTTGAATGACCTTTTGCACGTTCGTAAGACATTGATGTCATTCCATGTGAACGTAATAATTTAGTTTTATCTAGTAGGTCTTTGCGATTTGTAACTATCATCCCTCCTTCGCCAGTACTAATGTTTTTGTTTGAAAAAAAGCTAAAGCATCCAACATCTCCAATAGTTCCAAGTTTTTTCCCTTTATATTCTGACAATGGTCCATGACAGGCATCTTCAACTACCTTTAAGTTATACCTTTTTGCTATATCCATAACAGCATCCATATCAACAGCAAAGCCTCCATAATGCATTACAACAATAGCTTTTGTTTTTTCTGTTATTAAATTTTCAATTTTAACTGGATCTATTGTTAAATCTTCATAATTGCAAATATCACAAAACACAGGAGTAGCCCCCACGTATCTAATAGCATTTACAGTTGCCACAAATGTAAGAGAAGGAGTAATTACCTCATCGCCTTCTCTAATTCCAAGAGATGCAAATGCTAGATGTAATGCTGTTGTGCAATTAGACATAGAAATTGCAAAATCTGCGTTAAGCATTTTAGCAAATTTATTTTCAAACTCTTCGCATTTAGGACCTATTGAAATCCATTTTGATTTTAATGTTTCAATTACTGCTTTTTCTTCTGCTTCGTCAAAGTTTAAATCGAAAAGTGGTATTTTATATTGCATTTTTAAAAGTATTTGTGTAAATAAAATTAATATTTTAATCAATAAATTCTAGACTCATTGGAGTTCCAAACGTTAAATTTTTATTCACATTTTTGCCAATAATATTTTTAAGGAATTTAGGGTGTAAACCATTTCCGGGTCTTATAGATCTTACATTTTCAAGGGTTAATACTTCGCCCTTTTTAATATCCTTGACAACAAACAATGAACGAGCATATTTCTTTTGAACTTTAGCTTTATCAATCAGTTCATAAGTAACTTTACCGAGTGCTTTTTCAACCTCTCTTATTGAATCAACCATTTTTCTAAACTCATGAGGCTCCATTGAAAAACCTGAATCAACTCCTCCTAATTTTCTATCTATTATAAAATGTTTCTCAACAACTCTAGCTCCTAACGCAACCGAAGTAATTGCTACAATATCTCCCATTGAATGATCTGACAATCCTGCTTCTACACCAAATTTTGTTTTAATATCGCTTATTGTTAAAAGATTTGCTTCTTCAACTTTTGCCGGATAATTTGAAGTACATTTAAGAATGATAATTTGATTGTTTCCGACATTGCGGCATGCTTCAATAGCAAGGCGTAAATCATCTTCATTAGCTACACCATTAGAAATTATCATAGGCTTGCCCTTTGACGCAGCATATTCAATAAGCGGAATATCAGTTATTTCAAAGCTTGCTATTTTATAACAAGGAACATTCAATTTTTCAAGAAAATCTACAGCAGAAAAATCAAAAGGAGTAGAAAAGAAAATTAATCCTAACTCTTCAGCATATTCTTTTATTTTTTGATGCCACTCCCAAGGAGTATTCAATTCTTTATATAAGTCATAAAGATTTCTTCCATCTAAAAAAGTACCTCCACTTATTGTAAAATATTCGTTATTACAATCAATTGTAATTGTATCTGGTGTAAAAGTTTGAAGTTTTAAGGCATCTGCTCCTGCATCTTTTGCGGCTTTAACAGTCTTAATTGCCAAATCAAAATCATGATTGTGGTTTCCAGATAACTCAGCAACTATAAAAGTTTTGTTATTGTTTTCAATTTTAAAATCTCCTATTTTAATCATATTCAATTAATTTTTAAGTTTATAAATCGTTAAACATTATAAATATCAACTTTATATTTCCTTAAATTTTCAGGTTTCAAAAACCATTCTATCGTTTCTGTAAGTCCTTTTTCTAAAGTGTAATTTGGCTTGAAAGATGTTAGTTTCATTAATTTAGAATTATCTCCCCAAAGTCTGAAAACTTCAGATTTTTCGGGGCGGATTCTTTGCTCTTCGGTTATAAATCTTACATCAGATTTCATTATTTTTTTAATTAATTCCAATGTATTTATAACAGAAATTTCATAATTACTTGATATGTTAATTTCTTCGCCATCAGTTTTATTTGTTGATTCTGCAATTGAGATAAAACCTTGACAAGTATCTTTCACAAAATTAAAATCTCTTGTAGGGGTTACATCTCCTAATTTAATTTCCTTAATTCCTGAAGCAATTTGTGAAATTATTGTTGGAATAACCGCTCTTGCCGATTGACGTGGTCCATAAGTATTGAAAGGTCGAACAATTGTAACAGGGAGATTAAATGCATTGAAATAGCTTAATGCCATTGCATCGGCTCCAATCTTACTTGCGCTATATGGTGATTGTGGTTGTTTCAGGTGTTTTTCATCAATCGGAACATATTGTGCAGTGCCATAAACTTCACTTGTTGAAGTATGAAGAATTTTTTTGCACCCATTTTCTAAAGCTGCTTGGCAAATATTCAGTGTTCCATTAATATTTGTTTCGACATAACTATTTGGTGCTACATAAGAATATGGAATTGCAATTAATGCTGCAAGATGAAAAACAATATCAATATCCTTTGTGATTTTTTTACAAAAAAAAGGGTCTCTGATATCTCCATTAACTACTTCAATATCTTTAAGGCAGTTAACATCTTCGAGCCAGCCCCAATAATTAAACGAATTATATAATGATAATGCTCTTACTTTGTAGCCTTTTTCAACCAGCATTTCGGTTAAATGCGAACCTATAAATCCATCTGCACCTGTAACTAATACTCTTTTCATTACTTATTTTTGAAAACTTAAAGTTAAGACAAATATTTTAATTGAAAGGTTTCTTTTAAATTTATTTATTGTATCAATTCATTAGACCATAATTGTTCTAAAAATATTTTCCAAGGTAATACTATAATTCCATCTACAATTCTTGGATATTCTTCGTTACATACAAGTATGAGTTTTTTTGCATTATATTCGTCGGCAAAAGCTTTTAATCCTTTAAAATGTCTGCTTGATGCATTATTTGTAGATTTTACTTCAACTGCAATTTCATGATTTCCCAAAATAAAATCAACTTCAAATTGAGATGTAGTTCTCCAATATGAAACTGGATAATTTATATTTGAATAATTGCTATGTGCATGTATTTCATTATAAATCAAATGTTCAAAAGCGTTCCCAAATATCTCGCTACCATATTGAATATTACTTCTTTTTAGTAGATAATTTGTAATTCCAATATCAAAAAAATAAAATTTGGGAGAAAGTATAACTCTGCGTTTTGGTTTTTTCTGATATACAGGTAAAAAACGTCCAATAAGCGTATCTTCAAGAATTTGAAAATATTCTTTAATTGTCGGCGCACTTACCCCGCAATCTGTAGCGATATTTGAATAATTTACAATTTCACCGTTTGAGAATGCTGCTGTTTCCAAAAATTTTGAAAATGAAGGAATATTGCGAATTTTTGCCTCTGTTGCAATTTCATCTCTCAGATAACTACCAACATATGCTGACAATAATTTTTTTGGATTTTTTGACAAATAATGTTTTGGCAATAAACCATGATTTAAGGCAGTCAATAAATCAAAATCTGGAATTTCTGCAAATGTCAAAGGATATAATTCATATCTGATTGCTCTTCCTCCAAGCAGGTTATTTCCTGATTTAAGTATTTTTCTTGGACTTGAACCACTTAAAATGAATTGTGTTTGATGATTTGTAATAAGCCAATGTATTTCATTTAGCAATTGTGGAATTCGTTGTATTTCGTCAATTATTACAGGCTTTTGAGGTTTAGCTGCTTCGATAATTTGAATTAACAAACTTGGGTTTGCTAAAAATCGATTATATTCGTTTGGAAGTAATAAATCAAAATATAAAGAATCGGGATATACGGTTTTTAATAAAGTACTTTTCCCGGTCTGTCTTGCGCCCCATAAAAATGCACTTTCGTGTTCAATTCCTTCAAATATTTGTTTTCTAAAAAACATGATAAACAAAAGTACTACTTTTTTTTAACATGATAAACTAAAGTAGAAATTATTTAATAAATGTACATATATTAGTTTATCAGAGCATTGAATCAAAATTCAAAGGTGTTCCCCTTTTCAAATCAATTTTAGCTTTTTTTCCAATTATTTCTTTCAGAAATTTAGGGGGAAGTCCATCCCCGGGACGAATCGAACGAACATTTTTTTCGTTAAATTGTTCTCCTTTTGCAATATCTTCTGTAACAAAAAGCGAACGTGAATATTTGCGGCTTTTTATGATTTTTTCGGTTAGTTCATAAGTTACTTTTCCAAGTGCTTTTTCAACATTCCGAACGGATTCTACCATTTTTTTAAATTCTTCATATTCCATTGAGAATGCAGCATCTGGTCCTCCGGTTTTGCGTGAAATTATAAAATGCTTTTCTATAATTTTTGCTCCAAGTACGATTGAAGCAATTGCAACATCGCTTCCCATAGAATGGTCTGAAAGTCCGGCAATTACGGCGAAGCGTTTTTCCATATCTGGAATAGTCAGCAAGTTGGCATCTTCAACTGAGGCAGGATATTCGGAGGTACATTTTAATAATGAAATTTGATTATTTCCGACTTTTCTGCAAGCATTCAATACATCTTTAATATCTTCTTCTGATGCAATTCCTGTAGAAATAATCATTGGTTTTCCTTTCGATGCAACATATTCAATTAGTGGAATATCGGTAATTTCAAAACTTGCTATTTTATAGCATGGAACATTTAATTTTTCAAGAAAATCAACTGCTGAATTATCAAATGGTGTTGAGAAAAAAATCAAACCGAGTTCTTCGGCATATTTTTGTAGTTTTGACTGCCATTCCCAAGGCGTATATGCTTCTTTGTAAAGCTGATAAAGGTTTTTTCCATCCCAAAGTGTTCCACCTTTAATTTTAAAATAATCGTTATCGCAATCAATTGTTATTGTATCTGCCGTATATGTTTGAATTTTAATTGCATCTGCTCCTGCATCTTTTGCGGCTTTAATAGTTTTAAGGGCAAGTTCAAAGTTTTGATTATGATTTGCTGATAATTCGGCAATTATAAAAACGGGAAAGTCTTTTCCGATATTTCTGTCTCCAATTTTATACACTTTTTTTAGATAATGATTTTAGAATTTATAATTTATTTTTTTACCACATAGTATCATAGAAACATAGGATTCACATAGCTTTTTCCACACAAATTTCAGCTATGAATTTTAGAGTTTCATCAACTTCTCTGCTGCTCTTTCCATTGTTTCGTTCGATTTTGCAAAACAAAATCTTAATGTTTTATTATCTGTATTTTCGTGATTAAAAACTGAAACGGGAATTGCAGCAACTCCGTAATCTTTAGCTAAACGGAAAGCAAAATCTGTATCTTTTTCATCAGAAATTTTGTGATAATTCATAAGCTGGAAATAAGTTCCACATGAGGGTCGAATTACAAACTTTGTTTCTTTCATAAGATTATTGAAATAATCCCTTTTTTGCTGGTAAAAACATCCAAGTTCTTTATATAAATCTTTGTTTTTTAATATTTCACTCAGAGCCCACTGTATGGGTGTATTAACACAAAAAACTATGAACTGATGTATTTTTCTGATTTCTGCTGTTAAATGAGGTGGAGCAAGGCAATATCCCATTTTCCATCCTGTTGTATGAAATGTTTTTCCAAAAGATGATATTATAACGCTTCTTTGAGCCAATTCAGGAAATCTTGCAACACTCTGATGCTCATAACCATCAAAAATTATATGTTCATAAACTTCATCACTTAGAATAATAATATTGGTTTTTGCTGTAATCTTTTTTAATTTTTCTAAATCGGATGCTGATAATATTGCTCCGGTAGGATTATGTGGAGAATTTAATATTATCATTTTGGTATGAGGGTTAATAAACCTTTGCACTTCATCCCAATCAATTTTATAATATGGTGGTTTCAACTGAAGAAAAACCGGAACTCCTCCGTTTAACTTTATTGCAGGAACATAACAATCGTATGCCGGTGAAAAAACGATTACTTCATCACCTTCAGTAATTAATGCTGAAATTGCTGTAAATAAGGCTTGAGTAGCTCCGGCTGTAATTGTAACTTCTGTTTCGGGATTATATTTATACGAATATAATTGCTCTGTTTTTTCACAAATTATTTCTCGTAATGGCATTAGCCCTTCCATTGGAGCATACTGATTATGACCTAGTTTCATGTGCTTATTAACTAGGCTTACTAATTCGGGCGAACATTCAAAGTCTGGAAATCCTTGAGATAAATTTATAGCATTATGTTCATTTGCAAAACGAGACATTACTGCAAAAATAGATGTTGAAATATATGGAAACTTAGATGAAATCATAAAAACCAAACTTATTAGATTTTACAAAGTTAAAAAAATTGATTCAAGTTATAAAGCTTGAATTTATTTTAATTAACTATTTTTGTTCACAAATTCCAATTTAGGATTTTGGGATTTGGGAGTTAGGATTTAAGATTAGGGATTATGATTAATAAATTTATAAACTATTTTGTTAAAAAGCTCAAAAAAAGTCATTATGTACAGTCTTTATTTTTTGCTCCTATAAATATAAAATCCATGCCGGTATTTGGAATCTTTACTGACAGTTACGGAAACATATTCAAATTATATTCTGGATTCAGAACTAAACTAAAACCCGATTGGAAAAGCTTTGTAGAAAACCAAGGAAAAAAATTTCAAACTAATATTGAGTTTTTTAAAAATAATAAAAAAGATTGCCGGTTGGCTCTTAACAGAATTATTCCTATTGCTTATTCTTATTCAAAAATTATAGAAAATAGTAACATTTTAGAGCTGGGTTGTCATTTGGGTGGAGTTTCGTACTGTCTTGCAGAAATGGGTGCTAAAGAGGTTTATTCAACAGATTTTGCAGGATATAAAGCAAGTGCAGCTGATTCAAATAATAATTCGGAAAAAACTCTGATAGAGATTGATAATGAATTAAATACTGCAAGAACAGAATATGCAAAATTATTCAAAAACAATAGTGCTGTTAAATTTTTAAATGATGATATTTGTAACTCAAAATTACCAGAATCGCATTTCGATTTAATTATCAGTTTTGATGTACTTGAGCATATTAGCAATACTGAACAGGCTTTTGCAAATATTTCAAGAATCTTAAAAGATGATGGTATTGCAATTCATGAATATAATCCATTTTTCAGTTTGAATGGCGGACATAGTGCTTGTACTCTTGATTTTCCATGGGGGCACACAAGACTTTCTGAATCAGATTTTTTAAGATATGTGAAAGAAATCAGACCCGATGAAGAAAATTTAGATATGTCGTTTTATAAAAATGGATTAAACCGCATGAGCATTGATAATTTGATTAAAATCAGCAAGAAAAATAATTTAGAGATATTGTCGTTAATACAATTCACTAAAGAACAGCATATAGGATTATTAAATGATGAAATATTTTCACAATCGAAGAAAGTTTATCCCGATATTACTATTGCTGATTTAGTTACACCTCGAATTATTATTGTTCATAAGAAAAGAATTTAGGAATTTAGAATTTAACATTTAGACATTTAACAATTCATATTTAACCACATAGACACATAGTTACATAGAAAGAATTCACATAGAAAGAACAATTTAGCAGAGAGCAGCCAACAGCAAACAACAAACGTCAAACTATTTTGGGAGTAATTATAAAACAAACAATTAAAGGAACTATTTATACATATCTAGGTGTGTTGATTGGTTTTGTTACGGCTGGATTTTTATTCCCACTGTTTTTTAAATCTGAAGAAATCGGATTAATTAATATTCTTGTTACTTATTCGGCGATATTTGCACAATTTGCAAGTCTTGGCATTCACAGTGTTACAACACGTTTGTTTACATATTTCAGAAACGAAAAAAACGGACATAATGGGTTTTTATTTATTGCAATAATAACGTCTTTAATTGGTTTTTTAATTTCACTTGTAGTTTTTTATTTATTAAAACCGTTGCTGCTCGAAACAGGCTCAAAAGATTCGTTACTATTTTCAGAGTACTTTTATTATAATATTCCCTTAATATTCTTTACACTTTTCTTTAATACTTTCGATAATTACTATAAAGTGCTTTACAACTCAGTTATTGGAACGATTTTAAAAGAATTGGTTCAACGTTTTTTAATATTGCTTTCTATTATCATATTTTATGTTGGATTGATTGACTTTCAATTATTTGTTATACTTTATATTATTGCATCCAGCTTACCAACTTTATTTATTTTGATAAGTTTGATTTACGACAAACAGTTTCACATAAAACCCTCATTTACACACATTAATAAAGAATTAGCGTTATCAATAGTTAGCGTTGGTTTTTTTGGAATTATCACTGGTTTTAGCAGTCTGGCAATACTTCGTATAGATTCGGTTATGATTGCATCAATGATTGGATTAAGTGCAACTGGAGTTTACACTACGGTTTATTTTTTTGCAACTCTAATACTATTACCATCCCGACAATTGCAAAAAATCTCTTCAACTGTTTTAGCTGATGCCTGGAAAGAAAATAATTTAGAAAATATAAAAGAAGTTTATTACAAAAGTTGTATTAATCAGTTTATTATCGCAGCACTTTTTTTCGTTGGGCTTTGGGGAAATATCGACAATATTTTCAGAATCTTACCCCCCGAATTTATTATTGGTAAATATGTATTATTTTATTTGGCACTTGCTAATGTAATTGATATGGCAACAGGTGTAAATGGCACTGTAATAAGCAATTCGAAGCACTACAGATTTCACACATACATAATGCTTGTACTTATATTTTTGATAATAATAACAAATTATATTTTTATTCCAATCTTGGGAATTACAGGAGCTGCTATGGCATCGGCTTTATCGGTTTTAATTTTTAATATTGCCAGATATTTATTTTTATACATTAAATTTAAAATGCAGCCTTTCAATTATAAATTCATTTATGTAATTATTATTTCCCTAATTTCGTATTATTCAGTTTATTTTATTCCGCTTTTCGATAATTTGGTTTTAGATATTTTTGTCAGAAGTTCAATAATTACAATAATTTTTGGGCTACTTACTATAAACTTTAAGGTTTCTGATGAAATTAATGAAAAAGTTAAGGGTCTAAATAAATTATTCTTTTGATTAACACAACTTTAATTTTAATCTAGGAAATGTTGATGATTATTGAATTTTAGGCTTTTAATGGAATTTAAGCAAAACATTTCGACATACCGCATAATATCCATCTAAAAAGATGTATTCGATTTTCAACCAAACCAGTTAAAATTACTAGAATTATTATAAATAGACTGATTAGTTACTGGTGCTTTAGTGGCTATTTTTCTTTT
>Ga0154360_1136_pt1 | contig 17387 bp, 16 predicted proteins | sample RifGroA2_FD_115888 | JGI IMG/M metagenome (GOLD analysis project Ga0154360, IMG submission 115888) | Bacteroidetes bacterium GWA2_30_7 | reverse complement strand
GATTTTGATTTGGTGGTCTTGCATGTTGAAGGAAAACCATAAATGCAGCAATGAATCTAATGGAATCTAAATTTTTAAAATATAATTTGTCGTTACTCATAATTATAAAAACTTAAAATAATAGATGGAATTTTACTCACGAACATATAATATAATTACATATATTATAAACTTTGATTTTTAATAAAATTTTAAAGAAATTTGATTTCATCTATTTCATTGTTCATTTTAATATAATTCAAACATTCAAGATATGCATTTTCAAACAAATTATTGTTTTCTATGCTGTTATAGCGAATCGTTTTTTTCTCAATTAAAAAATCTTTTTTTGGTTTATTAAAAATCAATTTGGTATAAAATTTAAATAATAGGAATTTTATTGATTCTTTTACCGAATATGGATTGTAAAAATAATTATTAGGCTCCGACGTAAAATAGTTATAAAAGAAAGAGACTTTAAGATTTTCCAGATTATACGAATCCTGATATAAAAATGAATTACTATTCAAATTAACTATAGCTAATGATACTGATTTATTACAAAACATAATATTAGCTCCTAAACTAGTAATACGAACAGAATATTCAATATCAATATGTTTTAAGTTAGTATTAAATAATCCCAACAGTGGTAAACTTGTTCTTCTCAGCATTATCGTTAGTCCACATAAAAAACAATTATTTTGTATTTTGTCTCTCCATTTAACATATTCATTCTCAAAATAGTTGGAGAAAATAACATATTGTTCTTTTTTATTATTCAAATTGTGTTGCAAAATATTTCCTGCAATAACATCAACTTGAGGATTAATCAACATAAATTCTTTGCATTTATGTATTATTTCATAGTCATAAACATCATCGTCTGTTATTATTTTAATTAACTCGCCATTAGCCATTAAAATGGCTTTATTTGTGCCATGTGCCTCACCTTTATCTTTTTCCGAAATGAATTGATGAATTTTTCCTTCGTTAAATAAATTTTTAAGGAATTCGAATGTCCCATCAGTACTACCACCATCAACAATTATAATTTCCTCATCATCTTTACAGGCTTTAACAAGATAAGGTAATGTTACTTTTAAATAACTCAATTTATTAAATGTAGTAATTACATAAGACAATTTTATATTTCTACTCAAATTCATTAATAGCCGAGTTCTTTTGCGAATTTAATCATATTCTCCTTTTTTCTTGATTTTACCGGACAAGCTGGAATTCCAGTATATATTGTCCATGGTTCTGTGTTTTTTGTTACTAATGAACAGGCTCCAATAACAGAGCCTTCGGCTATTGTTATTCCAGGCATTATTACAACATTAGTCCCGATACCAGCATATTTTTCGATTTTTATTGTTGAAAAGATAACCGTGTCACGATATTTTTCGGGTACTGTAACACTTGTAAATCCATCTCCTAAAAATTTATCGCTTCCAACAATAATTCTTGTTCCAGCTGCGATTGTTACAAAATTTTCTATAATTATTTTGCTTTTTGCACCACCTATAATAGTAATATATGGTGATAAGTGTATATAATCTCCTATTTCTGCTTGAGTTGTTATATATACACCTGAATCAATTGCTACATGACTCCCAATAGTTACTAAATGAGGTCTTCTGATTTCAACGTTTTTACTTATAAAAACATCCGTTCCACAACTTTTTAATAAATTTTTATTATATTGTTTAGTTTTAAGATTCATTATCGTTTTAATAAGGATATATTGATTGATAATAATCTATAGTATTTTTTATACCAAGTTTAAAATCTGTAAATTGAAAATCTTTAAAAACTTTCTTAAACTTAGTATCATCCATAACTTTTTTAGGAGCACCGTCTGGCATATTGTGGTTCCAGTTTAATTGAAATTTGTTTTTATAATAATTGCTAATGATAAAAACTAATTCTTTTACACTTAACCCAAAATTTTGAGCTATATTAATTGGTTCGGACAATCCAATAATATTAGGATTTTTTATAATATTGATTATAATTTTTGCAAAATCTTCAACATATAGCCATTCTCTTATTGCAACTCCAGTACCCCATATTTCTATTTCATTTTGTGCAAGTTTTTCTGCTTTTACAAACTTTGAAATTAACGCATTGAGAGCGTGCGCCTTATTAGGATTTGTAGAATCAAATGGTCCATACATATTAGGAACAAGTAAATTAATACTTCTAATATTATATTGCATTGAATAACTTTCTCCAACTGTCCAAAGAAATCTTCTTGTGGCTCCATAAGATAATACAGAACGATGTAAGTGGCCATCCCACCAATGATCTTCAATAAATGTATCTGCTTTTGAAGGATATGCGCAGTTAGCAATTGGATTTATTATAATAGCTTCAGTGTTGACTTTTGAAATTGCTTCATACATATTCAAAATCATCATCGAATTATCAAGCATTACTTTAGCAGCATTTTCTGTAACATAATTTAAACTGCCTACATGTGCTGCACAGTTAATTATAATATCGGGTTTTATGCTCGAAAACAAAAGTAATGTTTGCTCTAAATTACACAAGTCAGTACCATTTGTTTTTGATGTTATTTCAAAACTTAAATCTTCTTTAATTAGTAATTTTGAAACGTTATTGCCTACAAAACCCGTTGCGCCAAGTAATAATATTTTTTCTTTTGTCATTTTTTATCTGATTAATATTACCATCCCATTCTAATAGTATCAACTATATATTCTGCTTTTTCTTTGTCAATTGAGTCATGAATCGGGATGTGGATTTGTGTTTCATCGAACTTTTCTTGATTAATAAGATAATTATTTTTTCCACCAAAAACATCATTTCTGTCAATTCGTTGATGAATTACAGATGCAGTTATTTTTTTTTCTTTCAAAGCTCTGATAAAATCATTTCGTTTTTCAACATGAAATCCAAATAACCAAAACGCACTTTGTCTATCGCTTTTGTATTTGAATAATTTAATAGAATTGATTTTTGATAATTCATTTTGATAATATTTTGCTATTTCAATTCTTTTATTCAATCGAAAGTGATAGTCTTTTAAGTTAGCCAAACCCAAGGTTGCAGCATAATTATTTAAATGATACTTATATCCTAATTCATTAATATTGTAATTTCTTTCTCCAAGTTCAGTTAGTTGTGATTTAGAACGATCAATTCCAAACCATCTTTTTTTAATAATTTCATGATATTTGTTTGTTATTGTGCAAATAGCACCACCATCTCCTGTTGTCAAATGTTTAATTGCTTGAAAAGAGAAACAAGTGAAATCGGAAATATTTCCAATCGGTCGATTTTTATAAGTAGCGCCTAATGCATGTGCAGCATCTTCAATCACAATAATATTATTTTCTTTAGCTATAAAATTAATTTCATCTAAATCGCAAGGATAACCACCCCAATGTACAGGAATTATGGCTTTTGTTTTGGATGTAATTTTGGATTTTATTGATTCTAATGAAATATTACCAGTTAAGTAATCAATATCTGCAAATATTGGTTTTGCTTTTAATTGGAGAATTACTAACCCAGTTGCTACAAAAGTCTGAGCAGGCAATATTACTTCATCACCTTCTTTAATTCCTGCAACCACTAACGCTAAATGAAGAGATGAGGTCCCTGAATTTAGAGTTATACATTTTTTAAAACCAAATACTAATTCAAGTTGTTTTTCAAATTGCTTAACAATTTCTCCCTCACTTAATAAGGCTGAAATAAACAATTTAGTTATTTCACTTACAGCACTCTGGTCAATATATGTATTAAATATTGGAATATTCATATTTATTGTTTTTCATTTTTCCATTCAAGAGAGGGTAAAAATATAAAATTTTCAAATTGTGTTGCCATTTCACCTCTTGCAATACATCTTTTATCCATTGGATCAATTACAGAGCAATGTAATGTGTTCATTACTAAATGATGATATGAATAAGGGCTTTGTGTATATAGTCCAAGTATAAAAGAATACTCACCTGCTTTTAAAAAGTTAGCAGGAATTTTAACAGTACTAATAAAAACTCCCTTTTCTTGTTTTTTTGAACCATCCCAATCAACAATTGTATCTCCAGACCAAAATAATTTTATTCCATCATAATTAATTAATTCTATACTTGGAGTGATTTTTATCCCATCATTATTTTGCCATTTTAGTTCAACATAAAAATCTTCACAAGTTAATAATTGATTTGATATTGTATATTTTGCATTTAATAGTTTAGCCTCAATAATATGAGCAGGTTTTTCAATTGTTTTTGTGTCTTCAAATTTTTCAAAACCCGAATTTATTTTTAAATTTCCTTTTAGATATCTACTAACTCCTTCTTGCACACTTAATAGTTCACTTGTTTTACCATTTTCTAAGAAAATAATTTTTGAACATAATGATTGAATAGCGGTCATACTGTGACTAACAAATAGTATAGTTCTACCACTTTTTCTAACATCGTTCATTTTGCCCATACATTTTTTTTGAAATTCTGCATCTCCTACGGTAAGAACCTCATCAATAATTAATATTTCAGGCTCCAAAAAAGCTGCAACTGAAAAAGCTAATCGTAATTGCATTCCGCTACTATAATGTTTGATAGGTGTATCAATAAACTTCTCAACTCCACTAAAATCCACTATTTCTTCAAATTTAGATTTAACTTCTTTTCTGGTCATTCCTAATATAGTACCATTTAGAAATATATTTTCACGACCTGTTAGTTCTGGATGAAATCCGGTACCGACTTCTAGTAAAGAAGAAACTCTCCCAATGATAGTAATTATTCCTGTAGATGGTTCTGTAATGCGAGATAATATTTTAAGCAAAGTGCTTTTTCCAGCACCATTTTTGCCAATAATACCAAGTACTTCACCTTGTTTTACTTCAAAAGAAATATCTTTTAATGCCCAAAACTCTTCTAAATCAGATTTCGTCTTACTCTTAGATAAACCCCACCAATTAACAAGCGTTTCTCGTAACGATCCAGAAACATTTTTTCCAATTTTATATTTTTTAGAAACATTTTTTACTTTAATAACTAGTTCATCCATTAAGATGTAATTGTATTTGTAAATTATTTATTTATGAAATTAAAATCTGAAATAGTCATAATTTTAACTAACTCTTCAAATGTTATTTTTGATTGCCAATTCAATAGTTGTTTTGCTTTTGATGGATCTCCAATTAGCAAATCAACTTCTGTTAGTCTAAAATACTTTGGATCAATATTTACAATAGTTTTTCCAGATTCTTTCCATATTCCTTTTTCATTTATACCCTTCCCTTCCCAATGAATTTCGATGTCTAAAACCATGCAAGTTAATTCTATGAATTCTCTAACAGTATGCGTTTCACCAGTAGCAATCACAAAATCTTCGGGCTTATTAAGCTGGAGCATTCTCCACATAGAGTCAACATATTCAGGAGCATAACCCCAATCTCTTTGAGCATCTAAATTACCGACAGTTAAAAGGTCTTGTAATCCAAGTTTGATTCGTGAAATTGCTTGCGTAATTTTTCTTGTAACAAAAGTTTCGCCTCTTCTTGGACTTTCGTGATTAAATAAAATTCCATTACATGCAAAAAGTTTGTAAGCTTCACGATAATTAACAATTATCCAATAAGCATATAGCTTTGCAACTCCGTAAGGTGACCGAGGATAAAATGGAGTAGTTTCGTTTTGAGGTATTTGTTGAACTTTCCCAAATAACTCACTTGTTGAAGCCTGATAGAATTTGACTTTTTTTTCAATGCCTACTTCTCTAATTGCATCAAGTATTCGTAATGTACCTAAAGCGTCAACCTGAGCTGTATAATCTGGTATATCAAATGATACCTTTACATGACTTTGTGCAGCAAGATTATAAATTTCGTCAGGTTCAATTTTGTCTAATAATCTATTTAAGCTACTTGTGTCAACTAAATCAGCATAATGCAGAAATAAACGTTTATTTAATATTTCAGGATTGTTATATAAATGGTCTATCCTATAGGTATTAATAGAACTACTTCTTCTTATAAAACCATGAACCTCATAATTTTTTTCAAGTAAAAATTCTGTTAAATAACTACCATCTTGCCCTGTCACGCCTGTTATTATTGCTTTTTTCATAATTTTCTATATAATTTTGGTAAATTAATTTTATACCTTCTTCAAGTCTTATTTTATGATTAAAACCTAAATTCTTTAACTTAGTTGAGTCTAATAATTTTCTTGGTGTTCCATTCGGTTTGGTAAAATCAAAGCTTAACATACCTTTATAATCAATAATTTTAAATACTAATTCAGCAAGTTGTTTAATTGAAACTTCTTCTCCTGTGCCAATATTAATAATTTCATTTTCATTATAATTTTCCATTAAAAAGACACAAGCAAAAGCTAAATCATCGGCAAACATAAATTCTCTTATTGGTGTTCCAGTTCCCCAAATAACTACTGATGATTCATTTTTTATTTTTGCGTTATGTGTTTTTCTAATTAAAGCTGGTAAAACATGTGAATTGTCTAAATCATAATTATCATTCATACCATATAAATTTGGAGGAATAACGCTAATAAAGTTGCAATTATACTGCTTTTTATAAGATTGGCACATTTTTATTCCACTTATTTTAGCAATGGTATAAGCTTCATTACTACTTTCTAAATATCCTGAAAGTAAATATTCTTCTTTTATAGGTTGACTTGCAAGACTAGGATAAATACAAGAAGACCCTAAGAATAAAAGCTTTTTCACATTATGTAAGTATGATTGATGTATTATATTTGATTGAATCATAATGTTATCATATATAAACTCCGCAGGATAATTATTGTTTGCCAATATTCCACCAACTTTTGCAGCCGCTAAAAATACATATTCTGGTTTTTCTTGTTTAAAGAAATAATCCACAGCAAGTTGGTTTCTCAAATCCAATTCGTATGAATTTCTAATAATAATATTTTCAAAGCCATTTTTTAATAATAATCTATGAATTGCAGAACCGACCATTCCTAAATGTCCAGCTATGTAAATTTTTGATTTTTGATTTAACATTTTTACATTTTTTTTCAGCATTATTTATTATTTTTTCTATACCAATTTTAATTCGTTTTCTTGTTTTATGCCAAATGAAACATTTTGACTAAAGTAAAATTTACGTTGCCGACTATTAAATTTAAAAAATAAAGATATTAATTTTGCAAAGAAAAAAAAAATTGTATTTTTAGATTTTATACAGAACTTATAAAGCTTTTGCAAAAGCAAAATTACAAACTAAAAGCAGAAAAAATGAATGAAATTTATCCGAACTTTGAAGAACCTAAATTTGTAGGTCAACTGCTTTTCGAAATAACAAGTTGGATTGGTCGCCATTTTAAAAAAAGCAAGGGTCAAATAATTCCTTATGTTTCACCATTATTGCTGGATATAGGAGCTGGAGCGAATTTTAAAGATGGTTGGACACATGTAGATTTTTATTGTTTAAGGTTATGGTTTTGGAAAAAATACCCACAACTTAGACCTGAAATTGAAACCGACCTAAGATATCCTTTGTATTGCTCTAACAATGTTGTTGATGGTGTTTATTCAGGTCATACGCTTGAACATTTATACCCAAAACACGCATATCAATTATTATGCGAAATATTTAGAGTGTTAAAACCAAAATGTTGGCTAAGAATAAATGTTCCTGATCTTAAAAGAGCTGTTGACATTTATAATGGTAAATTATTATTGCCTGAATTTAAATTTAAAGCCGAGGCAATTAGTAATTGTACCCAAAATTGGGGACACCATTCAGCTTGGGATGAAGAACTATTAGCAAATGCTTTGGAAATTACCGGCTTTATTAATATTCGAAAAGTGGAATTTGGGAAAGAGGGGACTGATAAAAGATTAATAAAAGAAGAAGAATTTAGAAGACATGAAACTCTAGTTATTGAAGCACAAAAACCTTAAACTTTAAAACGCTAAAATAAAACTAAAAGCATAATGTGACTAAATGATTTTAAACTCATATCCCCATTTATTACTTTTGTGTTTTAAGTTTTCAAATATTAAAGAATATCTGCCATCACTCTTTCTACTTTTCTAAAATAAAAAAGAGAAGATATAAAAATAATACAAATTATTATTATTGAATAAAGAAAATAAGTTAACCGCAATTCTCCGCCTATCATACACCATCTAAATCCCTCAATAACACCAGCTAAGGGATTTAATATGTGATATATAAATTGATATTTTATCGGAATTAATGATGAGGAATAAGCTACCGGGGTTGCATAAAGTCCAATTTGAATATAAAAAGGAATAATATGTTGAACATCTCTAAATCTGATGCTTAGAGCAGAAATCCATATTCCAACACCAACTGAAATTAAAATAATAAGTATTAAAAAAACAGGAAGCCATAAAACATTTATAGATAAAGGGGTTTGAAAATAAATCATTGATAAAATCAATAGCAAAAATGAAATTATAAAATCAATTAGTCCAACCAGAGCTTTTGAAAGCGGTATTACTAAACGTGGAAAATATATTTTTTTTATCATTGCTGATTCTGTAATAATTGAACGACCAGCGGTACTTATAACAAATGAAAAATAAGACCAAGCAGTTAATCCAATTAATGCAAAAACTGGATATGGAATAGTTCCTGTATCAACCTTAATAGCTTTTCCAAAAACAAAGAAAAATATAAATAAAGTAGCAAGAGGTTGCAAAAAAGCCCATGCAAAACCTAAAAATGTTTGAGCATAACGTACTCTGAATTCACGCCAAGCCAAAGTATAAAATAAATCTTTATAATATATTATGTCTCTTAACCAATTTATGTTTAAAAAAGTAATTTTGCTAGAGTTATTAATAATTGTTTTAACAGTCATAATTTATTAAAATGTTCTCAAAATTAATCAAACCTAGATATAATGCCAAATTTATTTATGCAGGGCAAACTCATTATAAATTTAAGTATGTTTGATTATTAGCTCTTTATGTTTTTTTAAATAATTAAAAAATCAAAATCTTCAAATCTTAACTTATTGATATTAAGTGTGTAAAAATTATAATGCGTTTGCCCTGTTTATTTATGGTTAGATTTTTTTTTATTTCTTAAATTTAGTATGTTAGAAATTCTTAAAAGATGTGTTTTTAAAAAAAATCATTGTTTACATTCATCATTTTGCTACTTTTGTAAAAAAAAATTCTTCAATGAAGAAACTTCTTTCATTTTTATCTAAAAATAAGTTATACTTTGTTGTATTTGCTGTTTTGGTTCATACATATATTGTTCACATTGCTACTCATGTGTCTGGTGATCAATTAATTCAAATAGCTTCTGTAAATAATTTTTTAAATGGTCATGGATTTACTATTTCATCCATTGATACTAATACTTACCAAGTTCAGTACACTAAATTGGAAGATTGGCCTTTGGGCTACTCATTGTTAGTTGCACCGTTGTTAAAAATTACAAATTATAATTTTGATTTATCCGAATTATTAATGTACTTTTTTTCATATTTGCTTCTCTTTTTTACAACATATAAAATATTATTATTGATTATTCCAAAAGAAAAGCAGTGGAGTATATCTATTTTGTTTATCTTCTTTACTTTTGCACATACTCCTTTTCGACATTTAACAAGCACTGATTTACTTACTGTTGGTTTTTATTTATTGATTATATATTTAATTATTATTTTCTTTTATAAGCCTCATAGTTTAGTAAAAGAAATCCTTTTAATATTATCAATATCTCTATTATCAGCATTCTTGAGTTTTTTAAGATATGCTTATTATCCGCATACTTTATCTATATTTTGCTTCTTTATTTTAGGAGCGATATTTTTTAAAATAAAAATAACATGGAAAACTATATTTTATACTTTCATAATTTTCTCAATATCTGCATTATTTACTTATTTTCAAATCAATTCGCAGACATATTCATTAAACTTAGCAAGTCAATTTTTATCTGGTGATGCTACAATTATTAATAGTGCTGCAAAATTTCTTTATTCCCCTTTCTTTAATGCCTTTTTTACGGATTATATTATTTATAATTTCTATTTTCAAATTTCTGGCAGTCTATCAATTCCTTTAATCTTATTTGTTTCTATTTCTTTCGCATCTTTAATCTTATTATTTTTCTTAATAATCATTACATATCGTTCTTTTAAATACTTAATTAATATTATTTTCAAAAAAAATAAAGATTCTTTTGATTCAACTCATCAACCAATATTAAATTTCATAAATTGTACTGCAATTTTTACAATAATTTGTAATTTACTTTTTATGTTTATTATTTACAAAGGTTTTCCATTCTCTTGGGAAAGGTTGCTCGGGAAAAGTTATTTATATGAATCATATCCAGTAATCTCTCGTTACATTGTTTTAACTTACTATTTTACTATAATTGTTTTTTATTTATTTATTATTCTTAATAAAATAAACTTTCTTAAAAAAATTATTATTTCGTTATTTATATTCTCATTCATTTTCCAATTTACACACTGGATTTATCTTAGAAGTAAGTTTTCTTTATATGATAGAAATGAAAATTTGTCGCAACTGGATTTTCCTTCTGGTTGTAATAGTGATTTAATTGAACTTAATAATAAAATATCCGAAGAAAAAAAGAAGTTAATATACATTATTTCAGAAGCTACGCATATAAATAATTACAGGCATCCAAGTTCTGTTGGTTTAGTTCAAGCAAATGGAGGTATTATTGCTACTCCACGTACTTTTTTAGCTTTAAAAAACAAAAAATTTTTACAAAATTACAAAGTTATTGTTGCAAAAGATTTTAGCCCTGAAGATTCTCTTATTAATGAAATTCTTTTAAAAACGCCAAATACACCCTATGTAAATTTAAATAATTGTGATTTAAAACTTTATCAATTGACAATGAATACAAATGATTAATAACAAAACTATAGCAGTAGTTGTCCCTACTTATAATGAAGAAATTCAAATTAAGTATGTAATTGAATCAATGCCTGATTTTGTTGACAGAATTATAATTGTAAATGATTGCTCCACAGATAATACTGAAATTGTTGTAAAAAACTATATAGATTCCAACAATATTTCTCCTATTGTAATAAAAGATATTTATGATAAACAAATAAAAAACAAATATAACAAAGCTGAAATGGTTCTCCAGAATCAACTTAAAAACGAATTGTCAAAATTTATACCATCAGAAATATGTAATAAAGAACCTAACAACAACAGAATAATTTTAATAAACCACTTAAAAAATGGAGGAGTAGGAGCATCAATAGCTTGTGGTTATAAATGGTGCAAAGATCATGATATAGATTGTACTGCTGTAATGGCAGGTGATGGACAAATGGATCCTGATGAACTTAAAAGTATTTGTTTACCTGTAATAAATAATGAAGTTGATTATGTAAAAGGAAACAGATTAATACACAGAAGTGCACTCCTAGTTATTCCTAAAGTAAGATATATTGGGAACTCTATTTTATCCATTCTTACCAAGATTGCATCTGGCTATTGGCATGTTTCTGACACACAAACTGGTTATACTGCTATTTCAAACAAGGCGTTACATGCAATCCGATTATTTGAAATATATCCAAGGTATGGTATGCCAAATGACATGTTGGTTAAACTTAATATTGCTTTTTGTACTCTGAAAGAAGTTGAAATTAAACCCATATATGATATTGGCGAAAAATCAAAAATGAAAGTTATTAAAGTTATCCCAAGAATATCCTGGCTTCTTTTTAAATCTTTTTTCAAACGATTATGGTTAAAATATCTTTTCAGAGATTTCCATCCTCTCTTTTTACTGTATAATTTTTCTTTTCTATTAGGCATTTTATGGATTCCATATATTTTTAAAGTTGGAAAAGCGACATTAAGTGGGAACAACTTATCCTTTGAAACACTTTTAGCATTTTCATTCTTAGGAATTAGTGCAATTCAAAGTTTTCTTTTTGCCATGTGGATGGATATACAAGATAACGAACGGTTATATAAATAATAGTCTATGTGTGGCATCTTCGGATTAGTTTTTCACAATCCCAAAAACTTTCACGTTAAAAGTAAAAAACTGATTAATTCCCTTTTTATTGAAAGCGAATCTCGTGGTAAAGAAGCCTCTGGATTTTGCTTTATCAACGAAACCAATATATTTATTGGGAAAACATCAAATCCATCTAATATTTTAATTAAGAATCAAGATTATAAGGATTGCTTCAATAATTTCATTAAAACAAATTCCAGTTTTTACACTTGTTTTGGTCATGCCAGATTGGTAACTCATGGGTACGAACATTTTTATGAAAACAATCAACCGGTAATTTTTAAAAATTATATTTTAGTCCATAATGGTATAGTGGTAAATTACAATGAATTATGGAAAAAATATTTTCCTGATTTAATTCCTAAAACAAATTTAGATACTGAAATAATTCCTGCTTTATATGATTACTTTTTATCTAAATCGAATGACTATAGAAAGGCTATTTCGGAAGTCTTTTCAATAACAGAAGGTGTAATAAACATAACATTGTTTAATACTAAAGAACAAAGTATAATACTTACCACTAATAATGGTTCATTATATTATTTTACAAATTCCGAATATTTTATATGGGCATCAGAATATTCTATTATTAAAAACTCATTATCAAAAAACAAAATTCCTTTCAAAAATAATGAGATTATTAAAATTCAAAATTCTGAAATAATAAAAAAAAATATTGAATCAAACATCAATTTTTGTTCACAGGAAATAATTCAGATTGACTTTGATGAAAAATTAAAACTCAAATATATAAATACAAGTTTAGAGTATAATCAAAGGAACTCAGTTCCAATAGCATTTATCAATTATTCTAAATTAGTTGAAACCGAAATTTCAAAATTAAAACGATGTACAAAATGTTTATTACCAGAATCATTTCCATATATTTATTTTAACGAAAAAGGAATTTGTAATTACTGTAGTTCGCATCAGTCTATAATTTTATTGGGTGTTGATAAACTAAAAGAATTAATAAATAAAACAAAATCAAAAAAATGTCTTGTTGCATTTAGTGGTGGACGGGACAGTAGCTTTTGTCTTCATTATATAAAAAAGGTATTAAATCTGGAGCCAATTGCATATTCTTATGATTGGGGAATGCTAACAGACCTCGGACGAAGAAATCAATCTCGAATGTGTGCTAAACTCGGAGTAGAACATATTTTGGTTTCTGCCGATATTAGAAAAAAACGAAAAAATATTCAGCTTAATGTAAATGCCTGGTTAAAAAAACCTGATTTGGGAACAATACCACTTTTCATGGCTGGAGATAAACAATATTTTTATCATGCTTATCGAATAATGAAAGAATATAATCTCCCAACTTTAATAATGGGGGAAAACTTTTTAGAAAAAACAGGATTTAAAACTGCATTTAGTGGTGCAAAACAAACCAATAGCGGATATATGGCTTATCATATTTCTATCGCTAACAAAATTAGAATGGCTAATTATTATTTAATGCAATTTTTATCGAATCCGAAATATATTAATAGCTCACTAATAGACACAATTGGAGCCATAATTTCTTATTACGGTCTTAAACATAACTATATCAATCTTTTTAACTATATTCCGTGGTCTGAATCAGAAGTAAATAATATTTTAATAAATGAATACAATTGGGAAACTGACCCCGATATTGAATCTACCTGGCGAATAGGAGATGGAACCGCAGCTTTTTATAATTATATTTATCATACTGTATCTGGTTTCACCGAAGCTGATACTTTCAGAAGCAACCAAATTCGGGAAGGTTTAATTTCAAGAGAAGGAGCATTTATTAAATTGCAAAATGAAAATAAACCCCGTTGGAATTCTATAAAATGGTATTGCGACACAATCGGGATTGATTTTGAAAAAACAATTCAAATTATTAATAACATAAAGAAACGGTATTAATGAAGATAGTTGTTTCAATAGAACATCCTGCCTGGGCACACCAATTTCATTTCCTAATAAAGCAATTGATAGAATCCGGACATTTAGTTAAAGTTTTTACTGTGAATAAAGATCACGATGCTGAACTCCTCGACACATTTAATATAAATTACGAAATAGTTGGGAAAAGTACTGGGAAAAATATTATTGAAAAAATATATTTACTTTTTATAATTTCGTTCAGGATATTCATAAAATGCATAAAGTATAAACCAGATATTTTTATTGGCAGGGCTTCACCAATGATGGCAATTAATAGCTTCTTGTTTGGTAAACCTCATATAATTTTTGAAGACACAGAACATTCATACATTAGTTTATTTTTTTGTAAATTGTTTTCAAGAAAAATATTTACCAACTCTTCATTTAGAAAAAATTTAGGGAGAAAACAAATTCGTTGCAACACATACAAAGAATTGTTTTATTTGCACCCAAACTGGTTCACTCCTGACATAAATGTTTTGACATCATTAGGTTTACAAAACCAGAAATTTACAATCATTCGATTTGTCGCCTGGCAAGCCGATCACGATTATGGGCATAAAGGATTGACCTACGAAATGAAAAAACAGGCAATAAAAACATTTGAAAAATATGGAAAAGTATTTATTACCTCTGAATTAGAACTACCCGAAGAGTTTCAAAAGTATAAACTACAAATTCCAAAAGAAAAAATCCATCACCTACTTTACTATGCAACATTGCTCTATGGCGAAAGTTCTACAATGGCAACCGAGGCAGCTGTTCTAGGAACTCATTCTATATTTTGTGATTTTATTGGACGGGGATATACCGATGAACTCGAAAATAAATACAATTTAGTATATAACTTCAGTTTGGATAATAAGAGTATAATCCGATCTATTGAAAAGGCTGAAAAATTGCTAAAAAATCATACCCTTTGGGAAGAAGGGAAACAAAAGCAACTGAAATTACTAGGAGATAAATGCGACGGAACGGATTTTATGTTTCAACAAATATTAAACAATTAACCATGTGCGGAATAGCCGGAATATTCAATAACAACCAAATACCAGGCAATGCTCGTGATATTGTTGAACAAATGAACAAGATTCAAAAACATCGAGGACCTGATGACACTGGTATTTATTCAGATAATAATTGCGCATTAGGACATGTCAGGCTTTCTATAATTGACCTATCTAAAGACGGTCATCAACCCTTTTTTAGCACTGATAAAAATTATGTATTAACATATAATGGAGAAATTTATAATTTCATTGAACTTCGGCAAGAATTAGAACTAAAAGGATATATATTTAGAACTAAAACAGACACAGAAGTATTGATAAATGCTTATATAGAATGGGGGATTAATTGTTTAAGTAAGTTCAATGGAATGTTTGCATTTGCAATATATGATATAATAAAAAATATTTTTTTTATTGCCAGAGATAGAGTTGGAATAAAACCATTTTATTATTTATATAAAAACAATACTTTTTATTTTGCCTCTGAAATTAAAGCATTTCTTGTAATACCAAATATAAATTTAACACTTAATAATCTTACATTATTTGATTATTTATGCTTTAACAGAACCGACATTTTTGACGAAACTTTCACAAATGAAATATCACGTTTACCCAAGGGACACTACGGAATTATTGACAAAAATGATCTTGAAATAAAAAAATGGTGGTCATCATTCGATTTTTTATCTGTTAAAACGAATATTTCTTTTGATGAAGCTATAAAAACTACTGAAAATATATTTCTCTCTGCGGTTGAATTGCACATGAGAAGTGATGTCCCAACAGGAAGTTGTTTAAGTGGAGGTTTGGATTCAACAATTTTACTTGGTATTATCCATTCAAAACAATTAGCTACTAATGGATTTAAAACATTTACAGCTTCTTTTCCCGGCACTTCTTACGATGAATGTAGCTATATTGAACTTTTACAGAAAAAATATCAATTCGAAAATTTCAGAACATATCCGACAGCAGATGGTGCGTTGAAAAATCTTAATGAATTTGTTTATTATAATGACGAACCTACAACAAGCCCAACATTTTATTCTCAATTTGAAGTAATGCGTTTAGCAAAAGACAATGGAGTAACAGTATTATTAGATGGTCAGGGTGGAGATGAAAATTTTGCAGGTTATCAATATTTCCATGGTTTTAATTTTACAGGATTATATAAACAAAAACAATTTGGGAAATTATTAATTGAATTATACAAAAGTTTTATTCGAAAACAAGAGAAAGAAGCCTTTCAAACATTTTTATTTCAGATTCTTCCATCAAGTATAAAAAAGAAACTTTTACTTAAAACATTACCCTACATAAATAAAGATTTTTTTTATACATATATTGATAAAAGCAAAATTTTCAACGAATTTTTCTCAGCAGAAAATTTAAATCATAGTTTAGCTTTACATTTTCAATATAAACTAGAACATTTATTGAGAATGGAAGACAGAAACTCAATGGCTTTTCAAATTGAATCCAGAGTTCCATATCTTGATTACAGGTTAATAGAGTATTTGCTGTCTTTACCGGCTAATTATAAAATTAGAAATGGTGAAACAAAATTTCTTCAGAAAAAAGCATTAGAAAATTATACAATTCCTGAAATTATTAACAGAAAAGATAAATTAGGCTTCGCAACACCTGGAAAAGAATGGATGAAAACAAACCGATGGGAAAGTTTAACTATAGAAAATTATAAATCATTATGCGAAAAAATGCCTAGTATTTTTAATAAACATGTATCATTAAAAGATAATTTATATGAGAAATGGAAAGTAAATCAATTATATACATGGCAAAAAATCTTTAATGTGAAAGCATGACCAACGAAAATATAATCAAAATATTAAAAGAAACATTAAGTTCTGCAAGACTTAAAAATTATGCCGGATATAGTAAATTTGATGCTCTGAATAGTCCGTTTATTCGTTTTATCTCTTTTAATAATTCATGGTTAAGATTTGCTTGGACACAATTTATTAAAATCTCTCCTATTAATTTTCGCCCTTTTTTTCGGGTAAAAACATCAAGAAATCCAAAAGGGATTGCTCTTTTTACTAGATCTTATTTATTTTTATATGAAAAAACAAATAACACAGAATATTTTAAAGAGGCGGAAACTCTTTTAAATTGGCTTATTGAAAACAAAAGTGCCAATCAAAAATATTTTTCATGGGGATACAATTACGCTTGGCAGAATTAACCACCATTCATCCAAAAAGAAGGAGAACCTTGCATTATTGTTACAATTTTTGTTGGAGAAGCTTTCATTCATGCTTATAGAATAACCAACAAAAAGGAGTATCTTGAAGTTGCAATATCTTGTGTCAATTTTATAAATTCAGCATTCAAAGTACTCCATGAAACAGAAACAGAAAGAGCAATTTCTTATACCTTAAATTACGAGAAGAAAATAA
>Ga0154360_1222_pt3 | contig 17713 bp, 9 predicted proteins | sample RifGroA2_FD_115888 | JGI IMG/M metagenome (GOLD analysis project Ga0154360, IMG submission 115888) | Bacteroidetes bacterium GWA2_30_7 | reverse complement strand
AATGCCGCTTTCACTTAGTTTCAATCCCCAATTGAATTTTCCGGTATTATAATCGAACGAATATAGATCGGGTGAATAATAGCCACCGCCAATTACCATACTATTATTGAAAATTGCAGGAGTCGAAGTCGGCGATTCTGATTCAAAATTTATATTATATCCATCTTTTGTTTGTTCCAGATAATCTGATTTTATTTGACAAGGTTCTGCTCCAACATACATAAATTCTGTCATAAATCCATTCATATCTCGTTTAGCTTCTTTATAAAAAGTTTCGATTTCTTTTGAGCCTCTATATGAGTATGTTCCAGTTTCCCGAATCATGCCATATTTTGTTGTAATGTCAATTAGTTTTGCTCCACGTTCGTATTTAAAATTAACTACATAGCTTTTCCCTTTTGGAAGTAAAAAGTCAATTTTCCCGTTTTTATTTGTAAATCCTGCATAAATATTTTTACTTCCTTGCTCATCAAGTGTAACTATTTCTCCCGAAAGCATTTCGCGGTCGTAGTTTCGAAGATTTACTGAAATCAATGCCCTCGACGAAGTTGGTGTTTGAAATTGTTCAAGTGTTTGCCAGATTGTATCGTTCTTTACAACTTCCTTAATTTCTGTAGGTTTGTAAGTAATAGATGGACGCATGAAAACGCCCTGTCCTTGTGGCATTTTGAAAATATCGTAGCCTTCTATTCCGTCAACATCAAGTTCATATTCTTTGCCATTTTCGAGAAAAAAACGAGCTTCTCCTGAGTTATCAGTTTTGGTAATATATTTTTTTAATTCTTGTATATCGACCATGCAAACTTCTATGTTTCTGACAGGACTATCGCTATTTGTTAAAACTTTTAAACGGATAATTGATTTTATTCCTTCAGGAAATTTCGATATTGAAATATTTTCATGAATTTCTTCAAATTTCAAATTTGTGCGGTTGGCAACTAGCTTTTCAATATTCTGGTTGTCTGGGATATAAATCAGAGTAGCACTTTGAGTTGAATTACCAGATGCCGGTACTTCAATAACGTCTGCATCTTTAACGCCTAAATAAAAAACTTCCCATCGTTGCCCGCTTTCTATCAGGAAATTAGCAACTCCCAAACCATCAGTTTTTTGAACTAGACTGTCTCCTGTACTTGTTTCAACTAATTTAATCTTTGTAAAAGACAAAGTTGACATTTTCATGTCTTTTAGCGTAAGTTTCAATTTCACAGTGCCTTGAGCAGATATATTTGAGATTGCAAATACAACCAAAACTATAAATATTAAATTTTTCATAAACGATAATTTGAAAGTTTGAAAGAAAATATTTTTATATAAAACTAAATAAATTTATAGAATATTGTACATTCTTAATAATATTAAAACGCACATTATTAATTTTTAAGCGATTAGAATCATCTTCATATAGTGTTAGTAAGAAAAAGCCAAAAAACATTTCGACCCAGCTCAATGACCACAAAAAACAAATGTCAAATAAATTACAATTTTCAAAACTCCAATTTTCAAAACCGTTTGAATATTAAGTAATTGCGGTGCATTGAGTTTGCCGAAATGTAATTTGAGATTTATTTGATTTTTGAAGATTGAAATTTGCGGTGCATTGAGCCCAATGTCATTAAGTTAAGTCTGAAAGACTTGAATTTGAATAACCTCCGATGCAATCGGAGGTGTAAATCAAAGCTAAAAATAACCCATAATGGGTTGAATATTATATTGAATCCCTTCAGGATTCAGAAATCTGTATGTTTAAACCCCGAATTTTATTCGGGGTTATTCAAATAAAATCCCTTCGGGATTCCTCAGAATTAGGTAATTAATACCTTAACTTAATGACATTGGCATTGAGCCTTGTCGAAATGTTATTTCTAAAAACACACCGTTTTCTTATTAACACTATGTAATTATAATATATATTTGCAATTATACACAAACTAAGATTCAATTTTTTGAAAATGAATACTGATTGGATGCTTGAATATAACCCTGTACTATTGGCTTTATTTGCAACTCTCTTTACTTGGGGAGTAACAGCATTAGGTGCAGCAATGGTGTTTTTCTTTAAAACCATAAACAAAAAAATTCTTAATTCAATGCTAGGTTTTGCTGCAGGCGTAATGATAGCTGCAAGTTTTTGGTCGCTTCTAAAACCAGCTATTGAAATGTCAGAAGCATCAGGTACAGCCGGTTGGATTCCTGCTGTAGTCGGATTTTTATCTGGTGGAGCATTTATATATATTATTGATAGAATTTTACCACACTTACATTTAGGACTCCCGATGAATAAAGCCGAAGGAATTAAAACATCGTGGCAAAGAAGTATTTTACTCGTACTTGCAATTACTTTGCATAATATTCCTGAAGGATTAGCTGTTGGAGTTGCTTTTGGAGCATTAGCACAAAACCCTGATGCTGGAGTGTTAACAAGTGCAATAGCACTTGCAATTGGAATTGGCTTACAAAATTTTCCCGAAGGTGCAGCTGTATCTATTCCATTAAGAAGGGAACGGTTTACAAGGTTTAAATCATTTTTTTATGGTCAATTATCTGGCATAGTTGAACCTATAGCAGGTGTAATTGGTGCATATTTAGTTATTAGTATTACTCCCCTTTTACCTTATGCACTTTCCTTTGCTGCCGGAGCAATGATTTTTGTTGTTGTTGAAGAATTAATTCCTGAATCTCAAATTGGGAATGAAACAGATTTATCTACAATTGGTGCAATGATTGGTTTTGCTACAATGATGATGCTTGATGTTGCTTTGGGTTAATTGTTTTCATATCTGAATCTTAGCTATTTCTATAAATTTCATTTTTATTATTGATTAGATTTTACGAAAAAAGTCACCTAAAAAGATTTATGACTTTAATTTCTGTTTGCAATTAATAATTAAATTTTTATCTTTAAAAAGTTAAACAAATAGGTTAAAATTATAAATTTAGAAACATAATGTTTTTAACCACAAACCACTCCTACATTGTTTTTGGATAACAAATATGAAGAAATAATTTATGCGAACTATATTTTTATATTTTCTAATAATGTTTTTTGTGAATACAGGTTTTTCACAAACCCCAAAAACTTTAGATAGTCTTTTTAGTGTTCTGAAAAATGCAAAAGAGGATACTGCAAAGGCTCAGTTATTGCTTAAAATTGGTAACCTTTTCGAAAAAAATTCATCAGATTCGGCTATTTATTTTTACCATCAATCAATTGATATTTCAAAAAAATTAAAATTAAATGAAGCAACAAAATTACTTTATGCAAACGCTTTAACTGCATTAAGTCTTGTATATGTTAATTACAAAAGACAATTTGACTCTTCATTTGTAAATGCAGAAAAAGCGATTACTATTTATAAAACCTTAATCAACTCAAATGACAAGCATGTAGTAATTGAATCAAAATTAGGGATTTCAAATTGCTATTATTCATTCGGACATATGTATGATCAACAGGGTATTTATGATTTAGCATTAACAAATTATAAGAAAACATTAAATCTGAATGAAGAGCTTGGTGAAAAGAAAAGTATGTTCACAATTTTTACAAAAATAGGTGTAGTGAATTGGTATCAGGGTAATTTTGAACAAGCAATTCAGAACTTATTAAAAGCCTTAAAAATTGCTGAAGAAAATTCTGATAAAAAAAGCATGGCTATATGTTATATTAATATTGGCAATGTTCATTATAACCAAAAAAGTTATGATTATGCTATTGAAAATTATTTAAAAGCATCGAAAATATTTGATGATATTAAAGATAAAAGAGGAATTTCAATTAGCTATAACAATATAGGAGCTATATATTCTGATCAAAAGGATTACGAAAAAGCGATTATTTATTTTCAAAAATCGCTAAAAATCAAAGAAGAACTCAATGATAAAAAAGGAATATCAGCTTGTTATATAAATATTGGTGTTATTTTTAAAGAAAAAAGAAACTTTAATAGTGCTCTGGAATATTATAAAAAATCATTAATAATAGAAGAAGAACTTGGAAATAAAACAGGCATTATTAGCGCATGGAATAGTTTATCTGATGCATATTTTATAATTGCCGATTCAATTAATTACAATAAATTAGAAAAGTATAATTATTATAAAGAATCAATTAAATATGCAGAAAATTCTTTTCGTTTAGCTAATGAAATTAATTCATTATCGTTAAAATTGAAATCAGTAGATATTTTATACAGAGCATATAAAAAAATAGGTCAAACAGTTAAAGCTCTTGAATACACAGAAATATTTATTGCAACAAATGACAGTATGTTTACCGAAGAGAAAACCAAAGCCATAGCCGAAATGGAATCAAAATACCAAAACGAAAAAAAGCAAAAAGAAATTGAACTTCTCGAAAAAGATAAGGTTTTGCAAACCGAAGAAATTGCAAAGCAAACATTGTTGCGAAATTCGTTTATAATTGGGTTTTTATTAATTTTTTCGTTAGCATTTATTATATTAATAAGTTATCGTCAAAAACGAAAAGCAAATAAATTACTTTTGTTAAAAAACTTTGAAATAGAACAAAAAAAAGAAGAAATACAGTCTCAGGCAAATTTATTACAAGCAACTAATAATGAATTAGAAAAGCTTTCAGTTATTGCTCGCGAAACCGACAATTCTGTAATTATTGCCGATAGCAGTGGACATATAGAATGGGTTAACGAAGGTTTTACAAAACTTTTTGGTTATAAACTTGAAGAATTTATTGCCGAAAAAGGTGATAATTTACGAAAAGCAACATCAAACAGCAATTTTGAAACTTATTTTCAGAACATGATAAGTGAAAAAAAATCGGTAAATTATATAAGCAATACTGTAAATAAATTTGATAATGAAATATGGGTTCAGACATATCTTTGGCCCATTTTAGACCAATTAGATGAAATAAGTAAAATTGTAATTATAGAAACTGATATTACAAAAATAAAAAATGCCGAAGAAAAGGCAACTGAACTCTATAAAATAGCTGAATATCAGAAACTACAGATTACCGATAGTATAAACTATTCAAAAATTATTCAGTCTTCAATTTTGCCTTCAATATCGGAAATCAAAAAAAGTTTTCCCGAAATATTTATTATTTATAAACCAAAAGATGTTGTAAGTGGTGATTTTTATTATTATGCTGAATTAGGTGATTATAAAATTATTGCAACTGTTGATTGTACAGGGCATGGCGTACCGGGCGCGTTTATGAGCATGATAGGATATGATATATTAAACCATATAATTTTCGTGCAGGGAATTGTAAGACCCGCCGAAATTCTTACGAGACTTCATAAAGGGATTCGTTTTGCATTTAGCAAAGAAAACAACATTGTTAATAATGGTATGGACTTATCAATTTGTAGCATAAATCCCGATAAAAAAGAACTTTTATATGCAGGTGCTTTTAACGAAATATATATTGTAAATGAAAAAAATAATTCGCCAGTTCTAAATCTTTGCGAAAAATTTATCGAAAATAATAAATTTATTCTTTCTGAATTGTTATCCGATAAAATAAGCATTGGCGGTGATTATGAAGATGTTAAATTTACAGAAAAAAAACTTACGTTTTCTGAAAATGATACAATATATATGTTCTCAGATGGTTTTGTTGACCAGTTTGGCGGCAAAAAGAAAAGAAAATATATGTCGAAACGACTAAAAGAATTTCTGTTAAATATTCAAGATATAGATATGGAATCGCAAGAATTTGCCTTAAATAATGAATTCGAATCATGGAAGGGCAACGAAGAACAAACCGATGATGTGTTATTAGTTGGCATAAAATTCACTTCAAAAGACGAATCATTTAAACTTGAATTATCAGCCGAAGATATTTTATACATACAACCTTTTTTGATTGAACTTCAAAATATTACCATATACAACACAGGAAAGGTTTTAAATGTTTTGAAATCGATTGTAAATGAATCAGAAACACTAAAAAAATGGAAAGAAGCAGTAGAAAAAGCAATTTATGTTTTTAATGAGGCTGAGTACAAAAGATTAATTGAAATTGAAAATAAAAACATATCATAGGCTCAAAATATTGATAATAAATAAATTGATAATACTCCAACAGATGTTGGAGATTTAAACTAAGAATTAAAAACATGATTTCTCCAACAGATGTTGGAGAATTATAAAAGCTAAAAGAAATATCAGTTGCCCCGTCCTTCAGGGCGGGGTTAAAAAAGAAAAAATTGTATCAAACAGGGCTTCAGCCCTTTAAAAATTTTGATAAGAAAAAATTTAAAATAAAAAAATTATGAAAACCCTCCTCCTTGCTCTTTTTTTAACACTCTCCCAGTTAATATTTGGACAGAATAAACAATTGGATAGCCTTTATAGTAGACTAGAAACTGCAGAACATGATAGTATCAAGTTAAGCTTATATCTAGAAATAGGTATTCAAATAAAAAATAATATTCCAGATTCAACATTATTTTATTATACAAAAGCATTAAATCTTGCAAAAGAAAATAGACGCAAAAAAGATGAAGCTACCGTTTTAAGGTATTTTGGACTATTTTATGATGATCAGGGAAATTATGAAGAAGCATTCAAATATTATAGGTTATCATTGAAAATTTTTGAAGAAATCAAAAATAAAAATGGTATGGCTGATTGCTATAATAATATTGGTATTATAAATAGTATAATTGGTGATATTACTAAAACTGAAGAGTACTTTAAAAAGGCTCTAGTAATTCGGGAAGAATTAGGAAATGAATTAAAAATATCAGATAGCTACAATAATCTTGGAATTTTATATAGAATAAATGGAAAATTTAATGATGCTATTGATCTTTACAAAAAATCATTAATAATTTATAAAAAAATAAAAAATACAGAAGGAATAGCAAGAAGTTATTCAAACATTGCTGTTATTTATTTGTCGAAGAAAAGCTATGATGAGGCAATAGAATACTTTAATTTTACTTTAAATTTATATGATAGCCTACAAGATAAGTATAATCTTTCATATACTCTGGTATCAATTGCTATAGCATACGATGAAATGGCAGAGCAAACTAATATTGTTTCAGAAAAAAGGAAACTATATGAAAATGTGATTTTTTATGCGAACAAATCAGCTGTCATTGCGAAAGAGATTAAATCGTTAGAATGGTTAAATATGAGTTATAAATATTTGAGTAATGCATTTAAAAATATGGATAATTATAAATTGGCATATGAATATTCAAGCTTATATATATTGACCAACGACAGCATGTTCTCCGAAGAAAAAACCCGAGCCATAGCCGATATGGAAACCAAATACCAAACAGAAAAAAAGCAACAGGAAATTGAATTGCTTAATAAGGATAAAGAACTACAGAATATAGAAATGAAAAGGCAAAAAATGCAGAAGTTTGCTTTTATTGGGGGTTTTGCGTTAATGCTAGTCCTTGCAATATTTATTTTCAGAAGCTATCGGAATAAGAAAAAAGCAAACATTGTTTTAAACCAAAAAAACATTGAAATACAGCAACAGAAAGAAGAAATTCAGGTTCAGGCAGAACATCTTGCAGTTGTAAATAATGAAATTATTCAGGAAAAAGAAAAGGTTGAACATAGTAATATTGCTTTGCAGTCGGCTTACAACAAGCTAAAAGAACTCGAAGAATTTAAAGAGTCAATGACCGGTATGATAGTTCACGACCTTAAAAATCCACTGAATATTATTTTAAACAATAGCGATTCGAATAGCGAAACCGAGCGAAAAACAATTAAAAGTTATGCTAACCAAATGTTAAATCTGGTGCTTAATATATTAGATGTTCAGAAATTTGAAAAAACCGAAGTCGCTTTAAATACCAACGAAAACAAAATTACCGACACAATTAACTCTGCAATAAATCAAACAAGTTTTCTGGCATCACAAAAATCAATTTCTTTAACTACTGAAATTACTGAGGAAAACTTTGGAATTTACGACAACGAGTTGGTTGAACGCATATTGGTAAATCTTTTGACTAATGCAATAAAATATACTCCTGCAAAAGGAAATGTTTGTGTATCAGCTAAGTTCAATAACGAAAAAGGAATAGTAGTTTCAGTTGTAGATAGTGGAGAAGGAATTCCACAAGACCAGCTTGATAAAGTGTTTGATAAATTTGCTCAGGCTAAAGCTAAAAATTCGGGCAAAGTTCGTTCAACAGGTTTAGGATTAACATTTTGCAAAATGGTAGTAGAAGCACACAAAGGTGCAATTTTGGTAGATTCGGTACAAGGTAAAGGCACAACATTTACATTCAATCTGCCCGATGCAGTTAAAACAGAGAATATTTTGGCAGAAAATAAAATCGAAGAACAAAAAGGGGAATTTATATTAAATACAGGAAATAAAGAAATTCTAAAATTGTATATTGAGCGTTTACAAAGACTTGATATTTATAAGACTGGTCAAATTATGGATGTAATAAATTCAATAGAACCCAGCAACGAAAATATCACCGATTGGAAAAATGAAATAGAAAATGCAGTATTCAATTTTGATGAAGAAAGTTACAAAAAGCTTATTAATTTAGCGTAAAAAAATATTTGATAAAGTTTAAGTTGTCACGCAAAGACGCAAAGAACGCAAGTGCTTATGACCGAAAACGAAATAGTTTTAATATTGATTTGATAAAATATGGAATTAAAAGAATTGCAAATAACCTGTAAGAACGCAAAGCAAAAAATCATGGTTATTGAGCGAAGTCGAAATATTAATGATTTTTTTAAACTCTACGGACTTATTACTTTGCGTACATTGCGTCTTTGCGTGACATAAAATTAGCGAGAAATAAAACAGTAAACTAGATTTTTAAAATAAAACTATATGAGCAAAGTAATTTTAATAGCCGACGACGAAAGAAGTAATCTTCAGGTAATTGTAAAATATATTAACGAATCAACCGAAAAATACGAAGTAATGTGTGCCCCTAACGGGAAAGTGGCTTGTGAAATTGCAACAGCATCTTTACCTGACCTTATTTTAATGGATTGGGAAATGCCCGAAATGAATGGCATTGAAGCAATTAAATGGTTAAAAAATGAACCTTCAACAAAAGATATTCCAGTATTAATGGTTTCGGCACTTTCTTCTTCCGAAGATATTGAAATGGCACTTGATACTGGCGCAATAGATTATATTCGCAAACCAATAAATAAAACAGAATTATTGGCAAGAGTAAAATCGGCATTACGAATAGCACAACAATTTAAAAACTATGCTGATAGAATTAAATCACTTGAAGCTCAACTTAAATAAATTTATATTTTTCTAAAAATCTGTTTATGAGAATAATATTTATTTTATTGACAATTGCATTTTTTGTGAATACAGGTTTTTGCCAGAATCAAAAAAAAATTGATAGTCTTGAAAATGTTTTAGGAAATACAAAGAACGATACGATTAAAGTACATATTTACAACAGATTATTTTTAGAATACGAATTTAATGATATTTCAAAAGCAAAAGATTATTTAGAGCATGCAATTGCCCTTTCTCAAAGTATCAACAATCAGATTAGTTTAGCAGAATCGTATAAAAATATGGGCTTTCTGCATGAAGATAAAAGCGAATATCTGTCAGCAATAGACTACTATAATAAAGCTTTGACACTGTACCTGAATCTAGTTAAATCCTCAAAAGTTTCTAAAAAATCAGATTTGTATAAAAATTATGTAGCTAGTTGTTATAATTACCTTGGAAATGCATGGTATTATCAGTCAAATTTTATTGAAGCTAACAAACACTATCAAAAAGCTCTGAAAATATGGGAAGAAATTGATGATAAGTCAGGTACTGCAAAAATGTACATTTGCCTTGGAAATATTCAGCTTGACCAAAAAAACCTTTCAAAAGCAATGGAATATTATCAGTATGCGTTAAAAATAAATAAAGAAATCAATAATAAAAGTGAAATTACTGGTTGCCTTATTAACATCGGACAAATTTACCACGAACAAAAAAATTATGATAATGAGAAAGAAAACTTACAAATAGCTCTTGATTACTATACTGAACTAGGCAATTTAAAAGGAATAGCGTTGTGTTTGAATAATATAGGTTTAATTTATCTTGAAAAAAAAGAATTTGAAAAAGCTCTAAAAAATTATCAATCGTCTCTTGAAATTTCTAATCGGCTTGGAGATAACTTTACAATTGCAATGATTTTAGGTAATATTTCAGATATTTATATAAAACAAAAAAAATATTTACAGGCTATAGAATATGCAAAAAAAAGTCTGAAAATTGCAAAAGAAATTGGAGCTATTGAGCATGAAAAATCGGCATATTTCCATTTAAGTATAGCCAACGACAGCCTTGGTAACAACAAAGAAGCTATCATATTTCTTAATAAATACATGATAACAAAAGATAGCTTATTTAATACAGAAAGGCATAAGCAAATTGCTCAAATGGAAGCCATTTACCAAAACGAAAAAAAGCAAAAAGAAATTGAGCTTCTGAATAAAGATAAAGCATTGCAGGACATAGAAGTTAGAAGTCAGAAATTACAGAAATTTGCATTTATTGCAGGATTTATATTTATGTTGGTAATTGCATATTTTATTTTAAGAGGATATAGAAAAAAGAAAAAATCAAATATTTTACTCACTTATAAAAACATTGAAATTCAAACCCAAAAAGAAGAAATCATTACCCAAAAAGAAGAAATCGAAAATCAAAGAGACACTGTTTTAGTAATTAACAACGAATTAAATTGTAAAAACAAACAAATAACCGATAGTATAAACTATGCAAAATTAATTCAGATGGCAATTTTGCCTTCAATTTCCGAATTGCAAACCTCATATCCCGAATCGTTTATATTTTTTCAACCACGAGACATTGTAAGCGGCGATTTTTATTGGTTTGTAAAACACGATAATAAAGACTTTATAGCATTAGTCGATTGCACCGGACATGGAGTTCCCGGAGCTTTTATGAGTATGATTGGCAACACATTATTAAACCAAATAGTAAACGAAAAACAAATTTATAATCCATCCGAGATACTTTATAATCTGCATAAGGGAATCTTATTTGCTTTAAGTCAGAGAACAGATTCAACTCAGGAAGACAGTATGGAAGTTTCGTTATGTACTATTGATAAAATAAAAAAAGAAATACATCTTTGTGCAACAAAGCAATCAACTTATATTATTGCTGACGATGAGTTGATTGAACATTCAGGGAATTTAATTTCGTTAGGAAATAAAAAACGAGAAGTGTTTGTAGATTCTTTTAAAACTGAATCATATCCAATTAAAGAAAACATGACAATATATTTATCTTCAGATGGTTATTGCGACCAATTTGGTGGTGAAAACAATAAGAAATTTTCCACATTGCGGTTTAAAGAATTATTAAAATCAATTAGTAAATTAAAAGTATCAGAACAAAAGGAAATTATTGAAAAAACTTTTTTCGATTGGAAAAATAATTTCAAACAAATTGACGATGTTACGGTTATAGGTATAAAAATTTAGTTATGAAAAAATTTATTCTTTCTGAATTATTATCCGACTTTTTTGAATAAACTTCAAAATATTAGCATTTATATCACAGGAAAAGTTTTAAATGTTTTGAAATCTGGGCTAAAGCCCGAAAGGAGATGTTTATCTAATACCCCGACAGATATTTCGAAAACTACTAAAGAATATACAACAACGGTTTTTAAAGCCAAACAATTATTTAATGAGTGCACTCCGAAAAGTAATTAATTATAAAAATGCCACAAAGACGCTAAGATATACAAAGTTTTAAAAAACAACAGATTATAATTATTAAAACTTTGTGTCTTTGCGTCTTTGTGGCAAAAAAAAGACTTTTCAGAGGGGACTCTTTAATTAAGTTTTTAAAAAGGTGCATTATCATCAAACCCTCTATTAGGAGGCAGTGAATTATTATTAAACGAATTTGTTTTTTCTACATCTACATTCATTTTCGATTGATAAACGTAACCTTTATTATCGCCGCCAAGTGAATCAATATCAATTGCATCAATATCTTCGAATCGGGCAAATTCTTGTCGGAAACGTAAATTAACATCCTCTACCGAACCATTACGGTGTTTTGCTATAATAATTTGTGCTAATCCATGTGTTGAGTTACCGTCTTCGTCTTCGGTAATTCCGTATTTTTCGGGTCGATGTATGAAAATAACAATATCTGCATCTTGCTCAATTGCACCAGATTCACGTAAATCGGAAAGTTGAGGTCTTTTATTGGCATGGCGGGTTTCGACCGAACGGTTAAGCGGCGAAAGTGCAATAACCGGGACATCAAGCTCTTTGGCAATTGCCTTTAACGAACGCGAAATCATGCTTACTTCCTGTTCACGGTTTCCTTTATTGTCAGTTCCTAAAGTCATTAATTGCAAATAATCTATCACAATTAAATCAATATTATGTTGTGCTTTTAATCGGCGACATTTAGCTCTTAATTCAAAAAGTGAAATCGCAGGAGTATCATCAATAAAAATTGGAGCATCAATAAGTTTTTTAATGCGTTGCTCAAGCATATTCCATTCGTCTTTAGATAATCGTCCATTTCTGATTTTTTCGGCTGCAAGTTCTGTTTCACTAACAATTAATCTTGTAACAAGCTGAACAGATGACATTTCGAGCGAAAAAAATGCAACTGCTTTTTTGTGTTCTACTGCAATATTTCTTGCCATCGAAAGTACAAAAGCAGTTTTACCCATTGATGGACGAGCTGCTATAATTACCAAATCGGAACGCTGCCAACCCGAAGTTATTCTATCAACATTAGTAAATCCTGATGGAACTCCACTCAATCCATCTTCCTTTAAACCGGCGGCTTCAATTTGTTTTAATGCTTTTTGAATTAAGTCTTTGATTTCGCTTACTTCTTTTTTGATGTGTCCTTCTGCAACTTTAAATAATTCTGCTTCAGAAAAATCAAGTAAATCGACAACATCGTTAGAATCGTCGTAGGCTTTTTGTTGAATTTCGGTTGTTACTCTGATTAATTCACGTTGAATATATTTTTGTGCAACAATACGAGCATGAATTTCGACGTGTGCTGCCGAAACTATTTTGTTAGTTAAAACAACTAAATAAACTGCACCGCCAATTTCTTCTAAGCTTCCATTTTTTTTTAATTCTTCAGCAACAGTAAGAACGTCAACAGGTTCGTGGCGTTGCGAAATATCAAGTACTGCTTTAAAAATTTTATTATGCGAATCTTTATAAAAACACTCAGGTTTTAAAATGTCGCTAATTGCAAGATATGCGTCTTTTTCAAGCATAACTGCTCCCAGCACCGCTTCTTCAACATCTATCGACTGCGGAGGCAAACGCCCCATATCAATTCCTTGAAAATTGTTTGCCTGATTTTGAACGAAAGTTTTTTTCTGAGTATTTGTAGTTTTCATTTTTTATATTGCTGATTTATTTGATTTTTTGCCATATTTCGACTTCGCTCAATACATCGCAAAGACACTAAGACACAAATTTTATAGGCTAATTATATATTAACATTTTCCGAAAAGTCTTTTTACGCTATCAACACAATCATACAGATTATCTTTGTTTTGTTTGATTTGGAGTTTTAGTAACATTTTTTATCGGAGCGAATCATATATTTCTTCATTCTTTGTGTCTTTGCGACTTAGTGGCATTAAAATATTATATGTGTCAAAAGTACTAAAACAAAAGGCTTATTTGAAATTCAATAATTTTAATCTTTTAAACAAAGGATATTAACAATTGTTAAAACTTGAAAAATCTTATTACTTTTATACTTATGATTTTTTTTGCAAAAAATATTAACAAATATTCATTCAATTTTTTCATTTTGGCATTTTTTACTTTACTGTTCACATTTTGTCATACTAATTGCCGAAAAAAAGAAAATGCTTTTCCTGTTATTTCAGTAAATAGTCCTGCAAATAATCAAACTTTTACTGTTGGCGACACAATTCAAATTAAAGGATATGTTTCTGACGATAAATTAGTTAACAATATTTCTGTTTCAATTGTTGATGCACAATCAATTAGTATTTCATCTTCTGAAAATTATACAATTAATAAAGAATATTCTGATTTTTCGATTTATTATTGTCCGATTATTACAGAAGCTTTAAATTCAGAATCTTATTCATTAAAAATCTCTGCTTTTGATGGAGAACTTTTTAGCCGACAATATGTTTCAATTTTATTATCCGAAAAACCATTACAAAAAACTGGATATTTGATTTTAACAAGAAAAGATGATTTTTCAACTTATATCGGGCTGTACGATAATTCGTTGAATGAAGTTAGCAGACAAACAATTAACGATGTGGCTAAAACAATAGAAATAGATTATTCCGAAAATTCCTTCTTTTATTATGGTATTTCCTCCGGAAAATTAATTGCCTCAAACACAAATGATTTAACAGAAAAATGGCAAATTTCAGAAGTCAATAATTTTAAAGCTGGATATTTAAGCAAAATGAAATTGCTCAACAATTTATTGTTTGTGAGTCATCAAAATGCTCGAATAAATGCATATGATAAATATGGAAATATCAGAAAATCAGCTCAATTGAACGATTTAAACTACGAAACCGGTATTTTCAATAAGCATAATGAATTTTTAGTTTGCTTTTCAAATAATATTTATCAGAATAGAATTGAATGTATTAATTATGAAACCGGCAGCCCAATCAGATATAAAGTAATTGATTACGATGCTATTGGAATTGAAGGCTACAATAACGAAAAGGTCTTAATATTCGGAAATAAAGATAATATTGCAAAGGTCTGCACTTTAGATGTTTATCAGAATATTATTTATGAAATTCCTAACTTTCCGCAAGGGACTTTAAAAAGCATAACCAAACTTTCCGAAAGTGAATTTCTATTACTTATTGATAACAAAATTTATATTTTTAATAAAACCAACAATAATATTTCTTTGTTTGGAACTTTTGCAAACTCACAATATATAAGTTACGACAGTAAATCTGATGAACTTCGTGTAATTGAAAATGATAAATTACAAATATATAACTTCGGAAATTCGCAATTATTGATTGAGAAAATGTTTGGATATAGTGTGTACGAAATTGTAGCTGTTTATTCTTTAAATTAAAAAATAATCAACTTTTCAATTTCGCACTTTAAAAATTTCAAATTCCCGATATTTATTTTTTATTTCTAACATAAATGTGTTTTACCTGCGAATTTTCAACTCCTTTTTCGTCGATTTCGAAATGCTTATTTAGTGATTTTATTAATGGCGTTAGCTTTGGAAAACCGTAGTTACGTGGGTCAAAGTCTGGTTTCTTTTTGATAATCAGACCTCCAACTTCGGCAAGAAATGCCCAACCATTGTCGTCAGCTAAATCGTTTATTGATGATTTTAATAATTTAATAAATCTATCGTCAATAGAATCTATTTCTGCAACCGGAGTAGGAGTTATAATTGCTTTTTTACTTACATTTTTATTTTTTGAAGGAAACTGTTGCTTTTCAATATCACCAATTATTTCAATATAAATGAATTTATCACAAGCCACAATAAAAGGGTTTGGCGTTTTCTTTTCGCCAATTCCAATAACCAACATTCCAGATTCCCTTAATCTGATCGCTAACCTTGTAAAATCACTATCGCTTGATACAATGCAAAATCCATCTACTTTCTGGCTATGTAAAATGTCCATTGCATCAATAATCATTGCCGAATCGGTTGCGTTTTTTCCGGTCGTATAGCTATACTGTTGAATTGGTGTAATTGCATGTTCAAGTAATGCAGTTTTCCATCCCGAAATAGTTGGTTTTGTCCAATCTCCATATATTCTTTTGATAGTTGGAATACCAAGTTTTGCAATCTCGTCGAGCATTCCTTTAATATTAGAGTACGGAATATTATCTGCATCAATAAGAACTGCTAATTTTAAATCGTTTTTTTCTCTCATGTTTTATGTTTTTTATAATTCTGATTAAAAATGTTCACTCCGAAAAGTCTTTTTTTTGCCACAAAGACACAAAAACACAAAGTTTTTCAAAAATATACAACTGTTTTTCAACGCTTTGTTTATCTTAGAATCTTTGTGCCTTTGTGGCAATTTTATGTTTTATTACTTTTCGGAGTGGACTCATTAAAATCAATTCTTGAAGTAAAATTATAATTTTTTTCGACTAATTATTGCAAATTTCTTTTGAAAGGTTACAGATTTTGAATTGTTGCAGTAATCGAAGATACTTACTTGATTTTAGGTTACTTAACCATTACCCAAGCTTGAAGACCAGTATCAATATTTCTCAACTTTTGCAATTCTGATTCGGCAGTAATTCTGGTTTCAAAATTTCCGAGTGAAATTCTATGAAGTCCTTTATCTAGAAAAATTTCAGACGTAATTCCCTTATTTTCAAATTGTTTTTGAAGAGTTTCAGCATTTGCAATATCCTTAAAACATCCCGCAATTATGTAGCAATTTCCTTTTTTAGCTTCGTTAAGTTTAGCCGATGGGCTTTCTTTAACTGATTCTTTTATTATCTTTTTTACTTCAACTATTTTTGCAGTATCAACTACAGCTATTTTATCTTGAGCTTCTTCAACATAGCTTTTACTTTCGTTATACATCAGTGCATTAGTTTTTTCGGAACTTTTTTCAATAGCATCGCTAATTGGATTTGAAGCGTAACTATAATTTGAATCTATTTTGAAATCCGATTTTGAAATATTTGAATCGAAAATACTTGTTTTAAAAGGCGATAACAAAAAAGCAATTGCTAAAGGAATTACTATAAATTTTGCATAACTGAATCTTTTCTTTTTCTGAGGTCGATATTTATCAGAATAATTTTTTTCAATAATTTCGTTCGAAATTTTTTCTATTTCGGGAAATGTAAATTCGCTTAATCCGAATGAATTTATAAAAAGATTGTTTTGTTTTAATGGTTCGAATAAGATATTATTATTTGAATCAAGTATTAATGTTCCAACATCATCAATATCAACCTGTTTATTGTAATTAAGGTACTGATTTAATAATTCTACTTTTTCATTTAATTTAATCGTTGCTTCAAAGTAGCTGATATTTTCAACATTTGAGATATAATTTAACAATAACCCATCATTTGTAGATAAGTTTTTATTAAAAACCAACGATTTTGAAGGAGGTATAAATGTATGGCGAGATTTGTCGTGTTTAGCAGAATTATAATTACAAATAAATCCACCAAATCCAGGAATTACAACACAATCGTGTGTTAATAACAGCTCTTTTATATATTTTAATAATTCAATCATAATAATGTTACAAAATTACATATTAAAAGCCCTTGACTCAATTATAGTTTTCAACATAATAATAACATTGTGTTGTTGAAATTAAAAACTGTTTTCTGTTTTAAATTTTCTATCTATTTAATTTCTGTCCTTTTTCATAGTTAATACATAACGAATAATTCTCTTTTACAATTATTTAAACAAACTTAAGCTGAGTAAATTCAGAAAGTGTAACAAATATAAAGGTGTTAATAAACCTTAAATTTCTTATGCCACATAAACCTGTTGAGCAAAAATGTAGTCTTAAAATTAATAGAAAAGATGTTTTATGGCATGAATTCTGTAAATAAAGTTCAAATTAAAAAATAAAGTTATGGCACAATTAGTTTTTAAATCAGATATGGAAAATAGCTTCAAACAAATTTTAGAATTAGTAATGCCTTATATGAGAGGTCTTGCATATGATCAAATATTAGT
>Ga0154360_1226_pt1 | contig 17781 bp, 16 predicted proteins | sample RifGroA2_FD_115888 | JGI IMG/M metagenome (GOLD analysis project Ga0154360, IMG submission 115888) | Bacteroidetes bacterium GWA2_30_7 | reverse complement strand
CAATAAAACTAATATATACTTTGCCTTGAATATTTTTTGATTTTGAATCTTCGGGATATGTAACATTATTAATAATAAATTTTACTAATTCTTTATCTCCGCTTTTAAATTCAGGCATTTTTTCTACCTTAGTGTAAACCTTTTCATCTTGAATTATTAAATCAATATTTTCAGAAATATTATTACTTGCAAAAGTCAAATTGTATGAACAATAATATGTAATTGTTAGAATTAAAATTATTGTTTTAACTGTACTAAATATTGTATTCATATTTTCACTTTTTAAAATATAAGTTTATTAATATTTTTGCAGCTTCTATTGAACTTAATTGATTATTAATAACACTATTTTCTAATTCAATTATTTTAGCTTTGATAACTTCATTTGAATAAAAATTGTTTTTTAAATCTTCGTTAATTGTTTGTTTCATCCAATAAAGCGACTGATTTAGCCGATTTTTGCGATAATAATCGTTACTTTCTATTAATTTAAAATACGAATTAATTATATCCCAAATTTTATCAATATCAATTTTATTTATTGCCGAACAGGTTTGAACTTTTGGAATCCAACCAGAATCATTCGGCGGAAATAAGTGTAAAGCATTTTCGTACTGAATTTTAGCAGAATTTGCTTTTTGTAAATTATCACCATCTGCTTTATTAATAACAATTAAATCAGCCATTTCCATTATACCTCGTTTAATTCCTTGAAGTTCGTCCCCAGCACCACTCAGCATCAAAAGGAGAAAAAAATCGACCATCGAATGAACAGCAATCTCTGATTGCCCCACACCTACCGTTTCAATAAAAATTACATCAAAACCTGCTGCTTCACAAAGAATTACAGATTCGCGAGTTTTTCTTGCAACTCCTCCCAAATTGCCTGCTGCCGGTGAAGGTCGAATATAAGCAAACGAATCAATCGAAAGCTCTTCCATTCTGGTTTTATCGCCCAAAATGCTACCTTTTGAAATGTCGCTACTTGGGTCAATCGCTAAAACTGCAAGTTTTTTTCCAAAAGAAGTTACATATTTTCCAATTGCCTCAATAAAAGTACTTTTCCCAACTCCTGGAACGCCGGTTATTCCAATTCGTAAAGATTTTCCCGAATATTTCAAACATTTAGTTATTATATCTTTAGCTAACTCCTGATGTTCAGCTAAAGAGCTTTCAATTATTGTAATAGCTTTGCTTAAAATAGTTATATCACCAGAAATTATTGCTTTTACATATTCATCAGCAGTTAATGATTTTTTTTTGATTTGCTTGAATTTGCTAATAGATTCATTATTAATCGAAGACGGTTGATTAATACCTTCCTGAACATTTAAAGTTTTATTATATTTATTATTATTTCCCAAAAGTTAAACTATTTTGAACTCTCCTTTGAAACTCATAAATGTTTTTTCTGAATCAGAAATCTCACATTTTACATTCACATTTGCTGTTTCACCAGAATTTAGTTCATATTCAAAATTAATTATATTTTCTGATTTAGGAATAACAATAGCTTTAAATTTAATATTTCCTGCTTTTAATAATTTTATGCTTTTTTTTAATTCAGTCGCCAGTAATTCTTCAATTATTTGAATAAGGCAAACACCCGGAACTACAGGATTATCAGGAAAATGTCCCTTAAACACTTCATGATTTTCATTTAAATTCACATAATAAACAAACCCTTTTTCGGTGATTTTTGAATCAATTATTTTATAAAAATTTTGTAATAACATTCTTATTTTTTTTCAAGCAAATTTAGCTCTATACTTAATTTAATATACTTATGTAATATCTTTATTTTTTTAGGAATTTTATTGTCATAATCTGAATACATGATTTTGACACTTTTAGCTATCGAATTTCTATGTTTTAATTCAACAATCACATCATCAAGTTTTTGAAATGCACATAAAGTTCTTTTTGGTTTTATATATTTTACAATTGTAATATCAGAGTTAGAAGTCTGATAATATTTTATTTTTTTTGCAACTATCTTTAGAAGCATTAAACGAAGATCATTTACTAACGTGTTTGCAATATATTCTTTATTCATTGACTCGAAGCAATAATTAATTTTATTATCATTTCCATTAATTTCAAAATCGAAAAACTTTAAACCAATTTCAGACATAAATATAATTCTTACTGTATCAGAAGAGCTGGGTTTAATAAATAATAATCCTGAATAATATTTCCCAAAAGTTTCGACTTTTGCTTTATATAATAAACTTGTTGTTTCAGAAATAAAATATATTGGATAAAACTTTGTATCTGAGTTACTTTCAATCGTTTTGTAAGGAATTTTACATGAACAAATTGTAAATATTAAGCTAATTAATAATAAAAGCTTCATCGCCAATATTAATGTTATGTTTTTTATTTTTAAATACAATCAATGTAAAATCATCAGATGATTCTTGCATTTTTATTTTAGAAACAGTCAAATCTGTTTTATCAAAGTATAAATAAATTTCGCTTAAAACACTTGATACTTCTTTCTTTTTAGGAATCATTTTAACAACATAAAATTCAGTACTTTCGAAGTATTTTAAATTAAAATCAGCATGTGAATTTAAAATTGTTCCTTTAAGACAATTGCTGATAATGTTGTTCATCATTTCAAAAACCTTATTGTTTTTTGCATCAAAAGTGTTTGTTTTATTTTCATCTTTAATAGAAATTTTATCATTATTAATTATAACTAAGTATGTAAAAGGTTTTTGATATTCCCAACGTATTTTATTTTCCTTTTTGAACTTAAAAATACCTTCTGAAGTTATTACATCAGATAACATGCTTAAATGCTTTTCCTGAATAAAATTACTTTCGATGCTTTGAGTTTTTTGAGTAATTTCATTAAGTTTATTTTTAAATAGAATAGTGTCAGTTACTAACTTTAATTCAGCATTTTGTGAAAATATAAGCAAATAATTTAAAGTGAATAAAATAAAAAAAACATATCTCATAAAAAACAATATATCAATTTAACATTTCGACAAGCTCAATGCATCGCAATTTAACAGTTTATCTAATCTTTCAACTTTAAAATCAGTTTGTGCAAGGTAATCTAAAAAATCTTTTAACACATTCACAGTTACTGGATTTGTATCATGAAATAGAATTATAGCACCAGCATGAATTTTATTTTTTAGCTTACTAAGTATAACATCTGCACTACAGTTTCCTCCATCAAAAGACCTAATACTCCAACCAATTGTTATCATTCCATATTTTTTAATTACAGAAGCAATTATTGGGTTCAAAACACCAAAAGGAGGTCGAAAAAATCGAGGTGATTGTCCTGTAAAACAAGAAATTAAGTCGTTTGTTTGTTCAATTTCAAGGCTATATTTTTTTCGATTAGTAAACGCTAAATATGTTGTGTGCGAAAAAGTATGATTTCCAATAATGTGTCCATCTTCAACTATATTTTTTATGATTTCTGGATATTTTTCAGCATTTATTCCTTTTAAAAAAAATATAGCTTTTACATTTTTTTCTTTTAAAATATTTAATATTAAGGGAGTAACTATTAAATCTGGTCCATCATCAAAGCTAAGTACTATGGAATTTTTATTTGTATTTACTTTACATATAGTTTTAATATAAATATTTGAGCAAATAAAATATGAACCAATAAAAAGGTATGAAGAATATGCAACAAGAATTAAAGCAAAAATTGAAATAAATAGAAAAATAGAAAACTCAAAAAATAACTGTATTGTAAATAAAATCAATATAAATAAAAGTGTAATAATATTTAATAATTTGAATTTTGTCATGTATTAAATTAAGTAAATTCAAAAATATCAAATTTATTTAAGTAATTGGTGATTGATTAGAATAAGTTTTTATATCGTTTGATTTTAAGGTATTCTATAATCTCAATGAAAATGTTTTTATATTAAATTGACACATTATACTAGCAAGTTACGATATATTAAATTTCATCTAATTTATTTAAAATTTCTCCAATTTTTCCTGAAGGACGTTCTGCATTTGAATCTATTATTTTTCCTTCTCTGTCGATTAATAAAAATCTTGGGATAGAATTAATTAAATAATCTTTTGTGATACTAGAACTCCAACCTGCTGCATAAATCTGTATATCAGATAATTTCTTTTCAGTAACCATTTTTTCCCAAGGTTCTTTTGTGTCATCAACTGAAACACTTATAAAAACCACATTTTTAGTTTTAAAATTCTTTTTTAATTCTTCAAAATGAGGTGCTTCTGCTTTACACGGACCACACCATGTTGCCCAAATATCAATATAAACATATTTGCCTTTGAAATCTGATAATGAAATAACTTTTCCTTTTATATCTGGAAATGAGAAATTTGGAGCAATATTTCCAGGTTTCAACGCTTCCCATTTTTTAATATCTTCATTAATAGAATTATTATATTCTTTGTTTTTACAGATTGCCTTAAACTGAAAAAGTAACGTATCAATATCTTTTGTTCCCATATATTTCAAGTGTTCTGCCATAAACACATAAGAATAAAATTCTCGTAATTTATTATTAGAAATATACTTATCAACTACTTTAATTGATGCAATAGAATATCTTACATTTTCGTCTAACGTGGTGTCGGTTTTATCAAATAAATTTTCAGCTTTATTAGTAATATATGTTTTTACATATTTATTCATTTCATCTGAAATATAGAGAGTTGTATCATTTAAATCTATCAATTTTTCAAAATCATAAAACGATTCAGGAATGTTTGATAAATCCTGATTATTATTATAATAGCTATAATATTGTGGATAAATAAGTCGAAGGTTAGCTTTTTTGCAAATTATTTTGTTTTTTTCTAACTTTTTAAAGTCAGTTTTTGTTGGTAATGAAGTGTTTAAATAATCAAATAATATTTTTTCCAGAGAATCAGTCTTTTTAATAAAATCACTGGGTTGTAAGCTTAAAAAATCGTATTGACTAGGAAATTTTGATTCAATTAATATTGAACTTGCTAAGTAATTATTAAATTCGGCACCAGTTCCGAAATATTTAATTGTTTCATCGAAGTTATCAGCAATTATTTTGACAGATAAGCTATCTCCTTGTGATAAATACACTTCTGAATTTTCTTCTCCAATACGAAATTTAAAGTACTTAGGAAAATTTAAATCAAATTTTATACTAAAGAACCCTTTTTCATCAATACTTGCAGAATCTTTAAACTTTTCATTAAATACTTCAGAATAAAAATAAATCATTTTAGAATCTGTTCCAGAAACTGTTCCATTAAAAATTGCGTAGTCATTAACTACTTTTTCATTTTTACACGAAAAAAATAGAATTACAGAAAGAATAATAAGTATTAACTTTTTCATTTTAAAAATTTTATATATTTTGAGCAAAGGAAACAAAAAAACAAAAAAAATAAAATATTATTCTGTTTTTCTTACTACTTAAATTGTGAAAATAGCTTCGATTACACAATTATATTTATGAATCCAAACGCAACAAAATAAAGATTATTAGCAAAAAATTATTAGTAAATTTAATGGCAGTTTTTCAATAATTCCTTAGCATTAACAACAGCAGCCTCAGTAATTTCTTTTCCACTTAAAAGTTTTGCAATTTCAAGCAATCTTTCATCCTGATTTAATAATTTTATAAATGTCTGAGAATTTGTTTTATAAACCATGTAATGGCTTTTTCCTTTTGATGCAATTTGTGGTAAATGAGTTATGCAAATTATTTGAGTTTTTTCTGAGAGCGAGTTCATTATATCTCCCATTTTATCAGCAATTTCGCCCGAAACTCCTGAATCAATTTCATCGAAAATAATTGTAGAAGTATTTGTTTTTTCAGCAATTATGCTTTTCAAAATCAGCATTAGCCTCGAAATTTCACCTCCCGATGCAATTTTTTCAATTGGCATAGGTTGAATTTTTTTATTTGCAGAAAATAAGAAATATACATTATCAAAACCATCTGAATTTAACTCTTGCAAATCTTCAATTACAATGTTTAATATTGCATCGGGCATACCTAATTCTTTACAAACAGTTGAAATTCTTTTTTCAAGATTCAACTTATTCTTATTACGTACCGATGTTATTTTATTTGCAAAATTTTTAATTTCAACTAATACTTTGGAAAATTCAATTTCAAGTTTTTCAATTTCATTATCGTAATTCTCAATTTCTTTAATTCTTTGCTTTATATTATTAAAAATGACAATTAATTCATCGACTGATTTAACCTGATGTTTTTGTAAAAGAGAATAATACAGGTCTATCCTATCTTTAACTTTCTCTAATCTAATTGGATTAAATTCAATAGAATCTGCCTTCAAATTAATTTCTTGAACAATATCCTTAAGTTCAATATTTATAGAACTTAATCTGTTTTTTAATTCGTCTGCATCTTTAAAAAAAGAAGCAATTGTTGACAAAGAATTTATTGATTCCCTGATTTTTATTAATACATTATCTTCTGTTTCTTCAAAATTATTAATTATTCCGGATAAGCTTTGTTTAATTTCCTCTGAATGACTTAATAAACCAAGCTCTGCTTCCAGTTCTTCAAGTTCAGTTACTCGAATGTTTGCCTCTTGTAATTGATTATATTGAAATGTGATAAAATCAAGTTCAATTAAATTTGATTTTGCTTTTGATTTTAAAGAATTTATCTTCTTTTGAATTTCAAGATATGAATTAAAGTTATTCCTGTATTTTTCTAATAATAAGCCATTTTCAGAAAATAAATCAAGAATATTTAATTGAAATTTTCTGTCTTTCAACAAAAGGTTTTCGTGTTGAGAATGAATATCTAAAACTTTCTCTCCTATTTCCTTTAATATATTTATACTTACAGGTGAATCGTTTATAAAAGCTCTGGATTTCCCATTAAGCGAATACTCTCTTCTTAAAATTAATTCGTTGCTGTAATCAATATCGTGTGCCTGAATAATTTGTTTTAAATTAAGATTGCGAATATCGAAATGACCTTCGACTACGCATTTATCCTCTTTATTTTTAATTGATTCATTATCTGCCTTCTCGCCTAGCAATAAAGATATTGCTCCTAAAATTATTGATTTTCCGGCTCCGGTTTCGCCTGTAACAGTTGAAAGTCCTTTGTTGAAATTGATTTCAATATGCTCAATTAATCCGTAATTTTGTATTTTCAAGTATGTGAGCATTTGGGATTTGGGATTTACGATTTGGGATTTACGATTTGGGATTTACGATTTAGGATTTGGGATTTACGATTTGGGATTTACGATTTAGGATTTGGGATTTACGATTTGGGATTTGGGATTTACGATTTGGGATTTGGGATTTACGATTTGGGATTTGGGATTTGGGGGGTTGACAGGATTTACAGGATTTAACTTCGACAATGACAATGTATCAATGTAACAATTTATTTAATTCTTCGCCGACATTATCTTATTGTACTTAGCAATATTAGCAGGGTCGATTTCTTTGAGGATATTGAAAACTCTGGCTTTTTCGTCGGTAAATGATTCTGAAAAAATATTTACAAATTCATCTGATTTTACATCATAAAGCAATTGAAAAACCATTGTTGAATTTGTTTTATTGCGAAAAGCTTTTTGAATTAATTTTAAATCTTCAGCTATTGCAGTCCTTGCTTCGACTGACTTATCAGACATTCTGTCTAATCCTAATCTATGAAAATTATAACTAAATTCTCGTAATGAACTATAATTTTCATTTAATATATTCTCAACAAACCAATATCTGTTTTTAGTACTTTCAAAAGCTTTCCAACCTTTGTATTGAGAGTTTTGTGCATTATTAACAATAATTTCAGCTTTATTAAAATACTGAGAACCACCTTCGAGCGAATACGAATCGTAATCTAAACCAAGTATCATATAAGCATAATATGCTAAAAATGACGTTAATTCAGATGTATAAGAAGACTCGCTAAACTCCAAAGGTTGAAATTCGACATATTTGAATTGTAAATTATTGTCTAAATAATTTAACATCACGGTATTGTATGTTGAATTGAAAACTGGTCTACTTGATTGAACCTGAAATGTTCCTTTAAACTCGTCGCTTGAAATTTCTTCAGAAATATTAATTACTATATTACATTCAATTTTTTCATCTTGTGTATAAACATGCTCTGTCCATTTATGGTTATTCATAAATTCATAAATATCGCTTTGCATGGTTTCAAATTTTTTCTTATTTGTTCCTTGAACTTGCTGAGTCTGAACCTGTACTCGACAGTTTAATTCTTGAGAAAAATACTCTTCGACTTCAAATAAAAATAATATTACTAAAATTAAAAATTTCATAATAACTGACATATTTTTGTAACAATATCGTTTGCAACTTCGGCTTTCGACTTTAACTCAAAATGTTCAATATTATTGTTTTTATCAATAATTGTAATCTTGTTTGTATCGTGAGAAAATCCAGCACCATTGTCGTTGAGTGAATTTAAAACAATAAAATCAAGGTTTTTTGAAAATAGTTTTTTTATTGCATTTGCCGATTCATCATGGGTTTCGAGTGCAAAACCGACTAAAATTTGATTAGTTTTTTTTAATAGACCTAACTCTTTAGCAATATCCTTAGTTTCAACTAATTCTATTACTTTATTAAATTTATCTTTTTTAATTTTTTCGACACTTGGTTCTTTTGGAGTAAAGTCGGCTACTGCTGCAGCCATAATTGCAATATCAACATCTTTGAAAAGTTTTATACATTCGATATACATTTCAGAAGCAGATTTAACTGCTATAGTTTCAATTGATGGATGGATAGCTTTTATTGAAACTGGTCCTGTAATTAATTTTATATCAGCTCCTTGATTAGCCATTTTTTCAGCTAGTTCAAAGCCCATTTTTCCTGATGAATAATTGCCAATAAATCTAACGGGGTCGATTTGTTCGAAAGTGGGTCCTGCGGTAATCAGTACTCGTTTGGATTTAAGTTTTTTTTTTGAATTAAATAAATCAAAAATTATACTTAAAATTACTTCGGGGGCTTCCATTCTGCCTTTACCAATAAGTCCGCTGGCAAGTTCGCCGGTTGCTGGTTCGATAATGAAATTGCCTGTTTTCTTTAATTTGCTTATATTTTCTTTGGTAGAATTATGATTCAGCATATCTAAATCCATTGCCGGAGCTACCATTACCGGACATCTTGCCGATAAATAAGTTGTAATCAGTAAATTATCAGCAATTCCATTTGCCATTTTTGCAATTGTTGTTGCAGAAGCTGGTGCAACGAGCATTAAATCTGCCCATAATCCTAAGTCAACATGGCTGTTCCAATCGCCACTATTCTGATTAAAAAATTCAGAAAGTACAGGGCTTCCAGATAATGTTGAAAGTGTTAATGGAGTAATAAATTCTTTTGATGAAGGAGTCATAACAACTTTAACTTCTGCTCCTTCTTTAACCAGTAATCTAATAAGAATAGCTGCCTTATAAGCAGCTATACTTCCTGTAACACCTAAAATTATTTTTTTACCCTCAAGAAACATTTACTATTTTTTTATTTTAGTAGGATTTCTGTAATAAACTTTTTTATCCATATATTCTCGGAGTGCAATGCCTGTTGGTTTTGGCATTCTTTCATAATACTTAGAAATTTCAATTTGTTCACGATTTTCGAAAACTTCTTCTAGGTTATCGGTATATGAAGCAAATTCTTCAAGTTTACGACTTAATTCTTCTTTTATTTCAACAGAAATTTGATTTGCTCTTTTAGCAATAATCACAGTTGTTTCGTAAAGATTTCCAACTTCCATTTCTAAATGATTTAAATCAATCGTTACTGTTGTTGATGGTGCATTTGTTTTTTTATAATCCATATTAATAAATTTACTTAGTTCAACTCGTTTTTAGAATTTTCAAATATTCTTTCGGCTTCTTTTTTATATCGGCTTTCGGGAAATTCAGCAATTAAAGCATAATACTCTGTAACTGTAGTTTGATATCTTTCCTTCTTTTTAATTTCTACACTTTTTTGTGCCAATAAATAATTTGCTTTGACAATTAAATATAATAATTCTTCTCTATATTCTGTATCTGGAAAACCTTTAAGACTTCCTTTAAGTGACTGAATAGCTGCCTTATACTCTCCAATATCGAAATAAAGTTTAGAATTTAAATATGATTTTGTTTCAAGTTTACTTCTTAATTTATCAATCATTTCGTTACATTTTGTAATTCTCTCACTTTTTGGGTAACGATTAATGAATAATTGAAATTCGTCAATTGCTTTATAAGTATATGCCTGGTCAAGTGTTGGTTCCGGAGAATTTAAATATGCACAGTAAGCTGCCATATAATTACATTCTTCTTTGTGTTTACCAATTGGATAAGTTAAACTATAATTTTTGAAATAATAACCTGCCATCATAAAATCACCTTCTCCATAGTAACAATTAGCATAATAGTAATAAATTTCTTCGCCTTTTTCTGTTCCTTTATAAATAGACAATAGCTCCTCGAACAATGAATGGGCTCTGAAATAGTCCTCTTTCTCATATAGTTCTATGGCTTTATCATATTTTCGTTTGTAGTCGGTACTTTTTAATATCTTCTGATATTCACTACAAGAACTAAATATTGAAAGAGCTAAAATTATTAGTATTGAATATGTTATATTTTTCCAAAACATTTCACAAAGATAAAATTTTTCTTTGAAATGAACGTTGATTTTTGAATTTTCATATAAAAAAAATATATATTTTAAAATAGCCATTTAAGCCACTTAAAATGTATGACTTACGATATACTTAAATCTTAAATAAATCACTATTGTTCGACTAAAAAATATTACGTCTCCTGAAATTAATTCATTTTCGCTTACCGACTAAATGTAAGCTGTAGTGCTTCTTTTCATTTAGCTAGTTTTATCCTTTTCCATTAAAACTTTCCATCATTCTTTGTGCTACTGAACGCTGAACAATTGACTGAACGCTTGTATTCATATTTTTTAGTTTGAAAATATTATTAAAGCCATAAAAGCCAAATTCAGTAACGAGTTTCCCTATGAGTTCGTCTGCAAAAGAAGATGAAATAATGTTGATATTCGCAAAATCAAGAGTAATATTTTTATTTGATTGCTTATAAATATTAATTAACTCATTTCTGATTTTTTCACCAGATTTTCTTGTTCCAACACCAGATTCCTTACTATGTAAGTCAATTTTGATATTGCCGGCATTGTCTTCTAACGATTCTAATTTAAGATTGACAGGTTCATATCCGCCGAGTGCTTTGGAAATTGAAATCTCCTTACTGTAATCAATTTGAAAATCTACAATGCAACCATTATCATACGGTAATTGAGAAACACAGTCAAAAGTTTTTAATTCATTATTAGTCAAATTATAACATGCTGAATTTGAAATAATGTTTAGTATGCCGGTATTCTCACTTACAATTTGGTGAAGCCCCCATAATCCATTTCCTTGACCAATCTTTTTATCTCTTGTTACACCTTCTTTCACAGCAAGTTTTAAAGCATCAACCGGATTTTTGGGTTTGTGAACAGAAGATGAGAGTAAGGAATTGTAAATGCCTTGCCCAGTATCGTAAACACAAAAAACAAAATGTTTCGTTTTTGGATGTACCTGTCCCATTACATAGCCAAAACTTCTGCTCGAATGTTGCAAAACATTATCCAAAACCTCATTGATTGACCACTCAAATCCTTCTAAAACACCTTTTTCACAAACTATGATTTGGGATAATTCGTCAACAAATGAATTAATTAAAAGGTAAATATCGTCAGCACTATCAAATCTCCATATCTTACCCAAACTTGCTTTTTGAGCGAGATCTTTATTTTCTTGAACTCGGAGAGGGGTTTTAATAGAAAGTTTTTTTAAAAATTCTGACAGGTAATAAAATTCAAAGCCAATCCCCCTTAAACTTATATTTTCTATTATCCCTGCAATGGGAACACTAACATTTGGAAATGCTCCTTTGACATTTTTAAAATTAAGAATCAAATTTTTGTTATAGGAGTTTAGTGTTTCATTGAGAATATCAATGAACTCAGAAACAACTCTAGGATTAGTCAAGTTGTCAAATATTAGTTCTTGACCTTCTTTTTTGATTAAAGACTCATGTGTTATATTCTTTTTCATTTTTTATTGTCTATGAATTGCAAATTTAGTAAAACAACAAACTTTTTCTTATTTTTTTCCAAGCTTAAAATCAGAAGTGCTATGAAAAGTAATTGTTGGAAATGCTTCTTTTACTGTTCTTAGCATCCATTCGCTTTCGGCAAAAAATACTGGATTATCTTCTTTATCAAAAGCAACTGCCGAGGACTTTCTCAGCATAAAATCGTCAAGTGCTTTTTTATCGTCAGTTGTTAGCCATGAGGCTTTTACAAAAGGTAACTGCGAAAATGTACATTTTGCACCGTATTCATGCTCAAGTCTGAACTTAATAACTTCGTACTGAAGTTCGCCAACAGTTCCAATAATTTTTCTATTTCCGGGTTGTTGTAAAAATAATTGTGCAACACCTTCGTCGGTTAATTGTCGTACACCTTTTTCGAGTTGTTTTGTTTTAAATGGGTCGCGGTTTACAACTTCACGTAAAATTTCTGGTGAAAAACTCGGAACTCCTTTGAAATGTATCATTTCTCCTTCCGAAAGAGTATCTCCAATTTTGAAAGTATCGGCATCGTACAATCCTACTACATCTCCCGGAAATGCTTCATCGACAATATTTTTATTATTTGCCATAAAACTTGTTGGAGATGAAAATCGCATTTTTTTCTCGGCACGTGTGTGAAAATAAAATTTATTTCTTTCAAATTTTCCTGAACAAATTCGCATGAAAGCTATTCTATCTCTGTGATTTGGGTCAAGATTAGCATGAATTTTAAAAACAAAACCTGTAAGTTGCTCTTCATAAGGATTGACTACACGTTCCGAAGCGGTTATTTCTCCGGGGCATGGGGCAATTTGTAAAAATGTTTCCAATAATTCTAAAACGCCGAAATTATTTAATGCACTTCCAAAAAATAACGGAGCTACATAACCATCTCTGTACAAATCAATATTGAAAGACTCGAACATATTTTTGATAAATTCTATTTCATCCCACAAAACTTTTAAACTTTCTTCTCCAATGAATGATTTAAGTTCAGGGTGATTTATATCTTTAGTTTTTAAGAGACTATCTGCAACGTAATTTTTTTCGGGAGCATAAATATTTACTTCTGTATTATATAAATTATATACGCCTTTAAATTGTCGCCCCATTCCTATGGGCCATGTATAAGGGCAAACTGCTATTTTAAGTTCCTTTTCTAACTCGTCTAACAAATCGTAAGGGTGAATTCCTTCCCTGTCGAGTTTATTTATGAAAATCATTACTGGTGTATGACGCATTCTGCATACTTCCATTAATTTCCGAGTTTGTTCCTCAACTCCTTTTACGCAATCTATAACTAAAATAACGCTATCTACAGCTGTGAGAGTTCGATAAGTATCTTCGGCAAAATCTTTATGACCAGGAGTGTCAAGAATATTAACTCTAATATCATTGAAATCGAATGCCATAACAGATGTTGCAACTGAAATACCACGTTGATTTTCAATTTCCATGAAATCGGAAGTAGTAGTTTTTTTTATTTTATTGCTTTTTACAGCACCGGCTGTTTGAATTGCTCCACCATAAAGCAGTAATTTTTCAGTCAGAGTTGTTTTTCCTGCATCGGGGTGGCTAATGATGGCAAATGTTCTGCGGCGTTTTATTTCTTTTTTTAAATCCATAAGTTGTTGAGGTTAACCTACCCCCAACCCCTTCCAATGGAAGGGGCGAAAAAGGTTTGAAGTTTGAGACCAATTATTATTGCGTAAAAATTTTCTAAATTAAGAACGCAAAAGTAGAAAAATTTGGGAACTTTTTATTGTTCTGTATTCTACCTTCTAATTTCTATCTTCTATCTTCTTTACCACATAGAATCATAGACACATAGATTTCACATAGTTATTTATCTATTAATATCTTTTCTAACTTCTAACTTCTTTCCTCAAATCACCCCTTCTTCCCTCAGCTTCTCAATTTCCTCATCAGAATAATTAAGCATTTCTTTAAAAACAATATCATTATGTTCACCAATTTCAGGTGCAGGCATTCGGGTTGGACTTTCTTCTATTGTGCTCATTTTTATTGCATTTCCTACAACTTTTATTTTTCCCATATCTTTATCGTCAACTTCTACAATCATATTTCGGGCTTTAATCTGGCGATTTTCAATTGCTTTGTCAATTGTATTAATTGGACTGCAAGGAACATCAACTGCATCGAATATCGAAACCCATTCACTCACATTTTTTGTGATAAAAACTGAACTTAAAATTGAGTCAATTTCTTTTAAATTTTTTGTACGGTTGCTGTTTGTTTTGAATCTTTCATCTTCCAATAAATATTCGCAATTAATTGCTTTGCATAGTTTTACAAAAATAGAATCGTTTCCGGCAGCAACTACAAAATAATCGTCTTTTGCTTTAAATGCCTGAAATGGTGTAATTGTAGGATGACGATTTCCAATAGGACCTGGTGGCACATTATCAGCCTGATAACGTAATACTGCATTTTCTAATATTGACAACTGACAATCGAGCATAGAAACATCAACTTTTTGCCCCAAACCTGTAATTGTTCTCTGGTACAATGCCGATAAAATTCCCATAGCAGTATAAAACGAAACTGTGATATCGCCAACCGACATTCCGACTCTTGTGGGTGGAGTTTGGGGCCAGCCTGTAATGCTCATCATTCCGCCTAATGCCTGAACAAGAATATCGTAAGCAGGTTTTTTAGAATCGGGTCCGGTATGTCCAAAACCGGAAGAAGCGGCATAAATTATTTTTGGATTTATTTGCTTTATTTCATCGTAACCCAAACAGAGCTTTTCCATTGTTCCGGGTTTAAAGTTTTCGATTATAACATCGAATTTTGGAACTAATTCTTTTATTATCTGCTTTCCTTTTTCGGATTTAAGATTAACTGAAATGCTTTTTTTGCCTCGGTTATTGCTGACAAAATACATACTTTTATTGTTTCGAAATGGACCATAAGCCCTTGAATCGTCTCCGGTTTCTGGTGATTCTACTTTAACAACTTCTGCTCCAAGTTCCGATAACAACATTGTACAAAACGGACCCGCAAGTACTCTTGTAAGGTCAAGTATTTTAATATTTTCTAAGGGTTTCATCTTTTTGAATAGAGTTTATTTGTTGATGAGTTGATTAGGTTATGAGTTGATAAGTTGATAAGTTTATGGATGATTAGATTATAAATTTCATGTTTGTAAAGATTATAAAAATTGAAAAGATTACAAAATATTCAAAAAAGTTTGTTGTTTTAAGTTTTGAATTTAATGTTTGTCGTCTTTTTCATTGTGAAGTACGATGCAATCTATATACTTAACTCATGTTACGCATGTTTTATAGCTAAAATGATAAAACGCTGTTAACAACTTTGTAAATCACAGAAAATGAAAACAATACGCAATCGTTTATTTGTTTCCAAAATTGATTGAAAAAAGTGAATTGTTGCATATTATAGCATTTTATGGGTATTCAAGAACTTATTTTAGTCGCAAAAAGTGAGTTATGAGCAGTTTGAAATGTTAAAATGACTATTTTTTGATATTTCATGCGTAACATGAGTACTTAAATTAACACTTCCAAAATTATTTGATGTGAACATTGGAAATGAAAAAATTACTAATAAATTTGTGATAACTAAATAAATAAAAATTATGAAAACATCTATTTTAACTTTGCTCGCAGTTTTTTGTATTTTTCAATTATCTAATTGTGTCGAAAGTACCGCAGACGTAGCCTTGGATGTAGCTAGTGCTATAGTGCAAAATCATGCACAGGTTAAGGGTTCGGGCAATTTAACCGAAAAAGAAATTAAATCCTCAGATTTTTCATCTATCGAAAATGCAACATCTTTTGATATTGAAATCAAACAAGGCGATAAGCAAAACATAAAAGTTTTAACCGACGACAATATTCAGGACTTTATATACTTTCAACAAACCGGCGAAAAAATCACTTTTTCAATTCAAAAAAAAGCATCATTTGAAGCAACAAAATCAATAATTTATATAACTGTTGTAAATCTTAAATCAATTATTAGTTCAGGAACTGGTGATATTGAAATTGGCAAATTATCAACCGATGAATTTAAAATAGAAAATTACGGAACCGGTGATATTAAGTACCTTAGCGTTTCTAATAAAACATTAAGTATAATTAATTCCGGTACAGGTGATGTAAAATTAGAAGGAAATATTGAAAACATAATCATCGAAAATTCAGGCACAGGCGATATTTCTGCACAAGCATTAAAAGCAGATGTTGCAAAACTTACAAACTCAGGTACAGGCGACGTAAGCATTACTGCTGTTAATGATTTATCTATTGACAATTCCGGTACAGGCGATGTAACCTATTACGGTACTCCTCAGAACAAAACTATTAATTCCTCCGGAGTTGGTGAAGTTATTAAGAAGGAATAGGAGTTAGATTGTTATATTGATAAATGGTTACATTGTTAAATTGTTAAATTGCTTTGCACTGAGTTTTTATCGAAGTGTTAAATTGTTGTAGCCTATGCAAAATCCTATAAATCCTGTCAAAATTCCTAAATCGTAAATCCCAAATCCTAAATTCTTATGCAAACCCTGAATTTCCTTTTTAAAGACTGTGTTGAAAAATACAGCGAACGACCTTTTTTATCAGAAAAAATTAAATCTCATTATATTGCACTTACATTTAAAGAAACCCAAGCCAGAGCTTATCAATTCTCTGCCGGACTTATTGCTTTAGGAATTAATAAAGCCGACCGTATTTCACTTTTATCCGAAGGTCGAAATAACTGGGTAATTGCCGAACTTGGAATTTTTCATGCCGGAGCAGTAAATGTACCTTTATCGGTTAAACTTGCCGAACCCGAAGAAATTCGTTTCCGAGTCGAACATTCCGGTTCAAGAATGATTATTGTTTCAAAAAATCAGATTAAAAAAGTCAGACCTGTTTTATCGCAATTAAAATCGCTTGAAAAAATAATCTTATTAGATAATGTTGAAAAGACAAGCGAAAATGAAATCAATTTTGATGAAGTAATTTTACTTGGGAAAAAATATTTAAAAGAAAATTATTCAGCTTTTGAAACAAGATGGCAATCGGTAAAGGAATCAGATTATGCAAATATTTGTTACACATCGGGTACAACAGCCGACCCAAAAGGAATAATTCTTACTCACCGAAATTATACAGCCAATATTCAGCAATCGTTAAGTCTGTTTCATATTTCCGAAACATGGCTTACACTGCTTATTTTACCATGGGACCATGCTTTTGCACATTCGTGTGGCATTTATACACTTATGAGTTGCGGAGCAAGTCTGGCAGCAATACAGGCAGGCGATTCGTTAATGGAAACATTAAAAAATATTCCAATAAATATAAAAGAAACCAAGCCTGATTTTTTGATGAGCGTTCCTGCCCTATCGAAAAATTTTAAAAAAAATATCGAAAAAGGAATCAGCGATAAAGGAAAAGTCGTTGAATGGCTTTTTAATACAGGATTAAAAATTGGTTATGCTTATAACGGAAACGGCTTTAATAAAGGAAAAGGACTGAAATTTTTATTAAAACCTCTTTACAAATTATTCGATACAATTATTTTCAAAAAAATTAGAGAAGGTTTCGGTGGAAATCTTAAATATTTTATAGGCGGTGGTGCTTTGTTAGACATTGAATTACAACGTTTTTT
>Ga0154360_1115_pt2 | contig 18318 bp, 9 predicted proteins | sample RifGroA2_FD_115888 | JGI IMG/M metagenome (GOLD analysis project Ga0154360, IMG submission 115888) | Bacteroidetes bacterium GWA2_30_7 | reverse complement strand
TTCAACAGCAGATAATTGGGGCTTTACAGCAACTTACGATGCTTATGGAAATGTGTTTTCAGGCGGTATTGTTGATGGTACAGGCTATCCAGTAAGCACCGGTGCATATCAAACTTCATTTGGAGGACTTTGGGATGTTGGAATTATAAAATATGAACCAGATGGAACTGACAGAATTTTTGCAACTTATATAGGGGGAAATAGTTGCGAGATGCCTCATAGTCTTGTTGTTAACGAGTATAATGAATTGCATATTTTTGGGACAACAGGTTCGTCAGATTTTCCGGTTTCTACAATAGCTTTTGATAAAACATTTAATGGAGGACAAAATACTGTTTATGATGGTTCTCTTGTTTTTCAAAATGGAACAGATATATATGTAACAAAATTAAGTGAAGATGGAACTTCGCTTTTAGCATCGACTTATGTTGGCGGCTCAGAAAATGATGGATTAAATTATAGACCTTACATAAACTGGAATACATCAGTTATGATGCACGGAAACGATTCACTTTATTATAATTATGCTGATTTAGCCAGAGGTGAAATTATTACTGATGGAAAAAATAATATATATGTAGGTTCATGCACATTTTCGAATAATTTCCCTGTTACCACAGGGGCTTATCAGCAAAATAATGCAGGACGACAAGAAGGAGTAGTTTTTAAGCTTGATTATAATTTATCTAATCTAATTTGGAGTTCATATATAGGTGGAAGCAAGGATGATGCAATTTATTCTATCGAAACCGATAATAACTATAATGTTTTTGTTGCAGGAGGTACAAACTCTACCAATTTTCCAGTAATTTCTAATTCATATTCAACGACTTATAATGGTGGAACTGCCGATGGATTTATTTCTCATTTTTCGTCAAATGGAACATCTTTGGTAGCTTCAACATTTTTTGGTTCGAGTGCTTACGACCAGACATATTTTGTTAGAGCCGATAAATATGATAATATTTTTATAACAGGCCAAACAAAAGCAAGTGCCTCAACATTAATTTATAATGCCAGTTATTCAACTCCAAATAGTGGACAATTTATTGCAAAATTCAATCACGATTTGAACACATTAATTTGGTCAACTGTATTTGGAACCGGTTCTGGAAAGCCAAATATTTCAATAACTGCTTTTACTGTTGATGTTTGTAGCAGAGTTTATGTATCTGGCTGGGGAAGAGAATGGGCTTATTTTACTCCATATAATGATTGGGCTTCAATTTCAGGAACAAAAAATATGGAAGTAACTTCAAATGCATATCAATCGACTACAGATGGACAGGATTTTTATGTTATGGTAATGAAAGATGATGCTTCAGCTTTAGATTATGCAACTTTTTTTGGTGAACAATTTTCTGGTAGCGGATTTTGTGGACACGACCATGTTGATGGAGGAACTAGTCGTTTCGATAAAAAAGGTAATATTTACCAATCTGTTTGTGCTAGTTGTGGTGGATGCGATAATTTTCCTACTACATCAGGAGTGTGGTCGCAAACAAATAATGCATCTAATTGCAATAATGCAGTTTTCAGATTTAGTTTTATGGACGATTTTTCGGTTGCCGATTTTATTTCACCACCTGTAGTTTGTGCCGATAATAGTTTTCAGTTTACAAATCAAAGTGTTGGAACAAGTTATGTTTGGGATTTTGGAGATGGTACTTCATCAACTCTTGTAAATCCTACTCATACTTATGCAAACTCCGGAACTTACAATGTTACATTAATTGCAAGTAAACCATTAACATGTAATTTAGCCGATACAGTTACAAAACAAATTACAGTCATATCAAATTCTGTTGATACTCTTGAGTCTGTTCAAATATGTCCAAATCAAGGGCAGCAAATCGGAATTCAGCCTTCATCAAATCCGACTATTATTTATTCGTGGAATCCGAGCACATCATTAACTAACCCGAATATTTCAAATCCTTTTGCCAGTCCTTCACAAACTACCGAATATCAATTATTGATTTCAAATGGAATTTGTACCGATACGCTTTTTCAGACAGTTATTGCTTTACAAAATAACTTTACTGCTTTAGCTCCCGAAACAGATACTATTTGTAAAGGACAAAATATAAATTTAACTGCTAGTTCAAATTCTACTTCTTCTAGTTTTGTTTGGGCAACAAATATAGATTTTACAAATACCATAAATACTTCTATAAATGATAGTACAATTACTGTAAATCCGATTAGTAATCAGATGTATTATGTTTTAGCAAATTCTGATAATTGTAATTTTTATTCGGTTGATAGTGTGCTAATTCGGGTTGTTGAAGCAAATATTTTAGCATCGAATGATACAATCATTTGTAATGGAAATTCGGCAATAATAAATGCTAATAATTTAATTTCAACCGATAATGTATCATATTTATGGAGTCCGTCTGCATCAATTACAAGTGGTGGAAATACAAGTACTCCAACAATATCGCCAACTTCTGCAACAAATTTTATAGTTGAAGCGACAAATCAATTTGGTTGTAAAGATTATGATACTGTTTCGGTTGACATTGATTTTTTGAATTTAACATCATCAGTCGATAATGCCCAGTGTTATGGCGTTTGTGATGGTTCTATAACAATTACTCCAAGTGGTATTCCAGGTTACGTTTATCAATGGAATGTTGCTGGAAATTCGGCTACACAAAATAATCTATGTGAAGGAGTTTATACTGTAACAGTTACAGATGCAATAGATTGTAGCAATTCTAGTTCTGTAACAATTACGCAACCATCTGAAATTGTAGCAACAACAACTTCAACAGGAACAACTTGTAATGCAGGAACAGGAAGTATTTCAGTTTCGGCAACAGGTGGAACAGGAAGTCTGCAATACAGCAAAGATGGAGTTAATTTTCAGTCATCAAATGTTTTTAGTTCGTTATATGCCGGTAATTATATTATTACAATTAAAGATGCAAATGGTTGTACAATTACAGCCAATGAAACTGTAACACAACCCGATGCAATAGTTGTATCAAATTCAACAGATAGTACAACTTGTTATGCTTCGAGCGATGGAAGTATAATTGTTGCTGCATCGGGAGGAACCGGTACATTGCAATATAGTTTAGATGGAATAACTTTTCAAACTTCAACTCAATTTAATGGATTAACTTCTGGTAATTATACAATTACAATCAAAGATTCAAATGGTTGTGTTACAACTTCTGCGGCTGTAGTTTCATCTCCAAATAATATTTCTGCAATTGAAACAATTACAAATCCATTATGTTATGGCGAAACCGGCAGCGTAACATTATCGGCATCGGGTGGTACGGGAACTTTACAATATAGTATTGATGGAAATAATTTTCAGTATTCAAATGTTTTTTCAGGCTTATCGGCTAATTCATACACAATAACTATCAAAGACCAATACAATTGTTCGTCAACAACATCGGCAATTGTAAGCCAACCTACCGATATAAGTGTAAGTGCAAATGTTAACAATGTTCTGTGTTTTGGTGGTGTTGGAGGAATAATTGTAAATGCTTCTGGTGGAACAGGAAACATTACATATAGTATTGATGGTGTTAATTATCAGAGTTCAAACACATTTCAAAATTTATCAGTAGGAAGCTATACAATTACGGTAAAAGATGTAAATTCATGTAGCAAAACAATAAGCAAAACAATAACACAACCACAGCAATTATTAACTTCAATGAACGATACTATAGTAGTTTCGTGCGATGGAACTTGTAATGGAACAATTACAGCATTGGCAAACGGCGGAACTATACCTTATTCTTATTTGTGGAGTAATAATATGTCGAGTCAAACTATATCGAATCTTTGCATTGGAAAATATAAAATTACTGTAACCGATAATAATAATTGTGTAGTAAAAGATAGTGTAGTTATAAAAGATATTTCTAATTTATCGTCGTCATTAACAACCACAGGCATTATTAATTGTAATGGCGATTGTAGTGGTTCGCTTATGGCTCAGGGAATTAACGGACAGCCAAATTACGAATACCTATGGAGTACAGGAAGTACATCTCAGTCGGTTAGCGATTTATGTGCAGGAATTTATTATGTTACTATTAAAGACCAGCTAAACTGTATTCGCATAAAATTTAATAACTTAACACAACCATCAGCTTTAAATTCATCTATTACAAATGGTACAATAATTTGTAATGGACAAAAAGCAAATTTAAAAGTAAATGTTAGTGGTGGAACTCCGGTATATACTTACTTATGGAGCGATTCTCAAAATCAAAATACTCAAATAGCTTATAATTTAAAAGCAGGTGTTTATACTGTAACCATAACCGATAACAAGGGCTGTACAAAAACCGTCAGCAGTACTTTAACCGAACCCGAAAAGCTTGTGCTGGAATCTGTTCAGGAAAATGTAATTTGCAAAAATGCTTGTAACGGATTTATCAATCTTACATTAACTGGTGGTGTTCAGCCGTATAATTTTGTTTGGAGTAATTCAGAAAACACAAAAGATATATCAAATTTATGTAGTGGAAATTATTCGATTTCTGCTTCCGATACTTTAGGCTGTTCGCTTTCTTATAGTTTTGATATTTCTTATGGCGAGTATGTGCCAGCTTTAAATGCAAGTAGTGACGATTCAATAATTTTTATTGGTCAATCAACAAATTTACATTCTACACTAAATCAAGATTATGCTTATGATTGGGATAACACCGAGCATTTATCAAATTCAGTTATACCGAATCCTGTTGCAAGTCCATTAGTAACCACTTTATATGCAATAACTGTAACCGATAAAAATGGTTGTGTTAATACAGATTCTGTTTTAGTAATTGTTAGAGATTTTGTTTGCGACGAACCTTTTGTATATGTTCCGAATGCCTTTTCGCCAAATGCAGATGGAAATAACGATGTATTATATGTTTATAGCAATATAGTTTCGAAAGTTTACTTTGCAGTTTACGACCGTTGGGGCGAACAAGTATTTGTAACAGAGCAAATCGACAGAGGCTGGGATGGAATTTTCCGTGGAAAACCATCTGACCCTGCTGTGTATGTTTATTATTTGGAAGTAACCTGTATTGATGGGCAGAAGATAACTAAGAAGGGGAATGTTACGTTGATAAGATAATGATTAACCAATAAAGATTAACGATTAATGAATAGCGATTAATGATTAATGGGTTTCGGCAATATTCGTGAGAATTATTATATCCACGATAAAATTTAAAATATACGTTGAAAGAATTATGATAATAAAATTAATAAATAAAGTTTTGAAAAAAAATAATTTATTGTCCTCACTCTATATGCAAAATAACTCAAAGTACTTTACAAACTTTAAACTTTTAACTTTATTACATTTTACATTTTACATATTACCTTCTTTAGCTCAGGATATTCACTTTTCACAATATGATGCAGCTTTACTAAATCTTAATCCTGCTAATGCCGGGGATATTGAATGTGATTACAGATTGATTGGAAATAACCGAAATCAATGGCAATCTATTACCGTACCATACAAAACATTCTCAATGAGTTTCGATACAAAAATCAATAACTTTAATTTTAAAAGAGCTAACATCGGAGCAGGTTTGCTTTTAAATCACGATAAAGCAGGTGATTCTGAATTAAGTACAACTCAATTTGCACTAATTGGAGCATTTCATTATAGCATAAAACAAGATAGCAGCCTGATTGCTTCTGTAGGAATTAATGGAAGTTTTTATCAACAAAGTATAAATTATGAAAATCTGCATTTTGGAAGCCAGTACAATGGTTATCAGTACGATTCAAATTCGCCGAATGGAGAAATATTTCCCGAAAATAATCTTCAATATGGCGATATAAATCTGGGAACTTCATTAAAAAAGAAATTCAATGATTCACTTATGATTCAGGGTGGATTTGCATATTATCATTTGAATAAACCGCGTCAATCGTACTATTTGGATAATTTAACCAAGTTAGATGCATTATTAATGATTTATGTAAGTGCCGAAATTGGATTGAATAAAACAATAGGAATTTTACCTTCTATATATACAATGGGACAAGGAAAATACAGAGAATACAATTTTGGAGGTTTAGTAAAATTTACAACAAAAAGTATAAATGTAAAATCAATTTATTTTGGTGGATTTTATAGATTAAAAGATGCAGGAATTTTCAAATTTGCTTTCGATTATCAGAATATTCGTTTTGGAATTAGTTATGATATAAATACATCGTCGTTGAAAGTTGCCAGTGGAGGACGTGGAGGTTTAGAGCTTTCGCTGATTTATAATTTTTGCAAACCAAGACCAATCAAGTTTCCTGATTCCAAAATTTGTCCAGTATATTTTTAATGAAAATAAAGATTTAGACAGGATTACAAGATTAACAAGATTAAAATGATAAATCCTGTAAATCCTGTCAAAAAAAAATAAACACATGAAATTCAAAGCAATAATTTTCGATTTAGATGGCACATTATTAAATACATTAGACGATTTAGCTGATAGTGTAAACTTCATTTTGACGGAACATTCTTTTCCTGTTCATAATATCGATGCTTATAAAACATTTGTTGGCGATGGTGCTTTTGAATTAATTTCAAGAGCATTGCCGGAGTCGAAACGTGAAAGGGATTTTATTAAAAACTTAGTAATTCAATTTCAGGAAATTTACGACAAGATTTGTCTGGCAAAAACACGTCCTTATGGAAATATTACAGAAGTTTTACAGATTTTGCATCAACAAAATGTTAATCTTAATGTTCTTTCAAATAAACCACATCAGTTTACGGTAAGCATTGTTAATCATTATTTTGGGGATATTAGTTTTTCTCAAATTTGGGGCGAAAGAATTGAATTTGCTCGAAAACCAAATCCGGCTTCCGCTTTAGAAATTTCAAAATTAATTGATATTTCACCATCTGAAATAATTTTTGTAGGCGATTCTGTAATTGATATTAAAACAGCGATTTCTGCCGGAATGATGCCTGTTGGAGTTTCGTGGGGTTATCATTCTGCAAAAAAATTAGAAAATGCCGGTTGTAATGTAATTTTGGAAAAGCCTGAAGATATTTTGGAATTTATGAATAAGAATAGAATTTTATAGACATTCGCTTAAATTAATAGATATTTTCCAAATTAATATTTGTATAACCCCGACCTAAAGGTCGGGGAAAAGAATATGAAAAAAAGGGCTTTAGCCATGAATTTTATTAATAATAAGAAGTTATTGCGATGACAAACAAAAATTATAAACAAAAGGCATGGCTAAAGCCAAGAATACTTTCGATTTCATCAAGCCCCGACTTAAAGGTCAGGGTTAATAATCCTTATTATTAATTTGGAAAGATGTCTAATATATATTAAGATGTTATTGTTAACCTCAAACTTCAAATCTCAAACTAAATTTAATGAAATATAAACTAATATTAATATTCTACTTATTATCTGTTACGGTTTTTTCGCAATCTTTAAAGCAATATGTACGTACTGGAAATAAAGCCTTTAAAGCCGGAAACTATATCGAAGCTAAAAAAATGTACAAAAGAGCAATCCAGATGAATAATAATATTCTGGAAGTACAATATAAATATGCCGAAAGTTGCCGATTACTAAACGAATACAAAGAAGCTGAAAAATATTATCGAAAAGTATCGTCATCAAATATAACTACTTATCCATTGTCGTTGTTTTGGCTTGCAGAAGTATTAAAAAATCAGGGACAATATCAAAAAGCACAATATACATTCAAATCATACATAGATAAGCATAGTTCTGAAACCGATTATTATGCACTTAAAGCAAATCACGAAATTTATTCGTGCGAAAAAGCCAATTTAATGATGTTCGATATAAAGCCAATAAATATAATTAAGTTGGATACAGTTATTAATTCGTCTTTCAGCGAGTTAAGCTCGTTTGAAATTAATGATTCACTTTTGTATTTTTCTTCGTATCGTCCTAAAAACGATTCATTAATGAAAGATTTCAAAGCCGATGTTTATTTAAGTAAAATGCTCGATTCTGTTTGGTCAACATCAGAGTTAATTGATACGGTTATTAATAAAAAACTCGAAAATATTTCAAATTTTTCGTTTTCAAAAGATTTAAAAACTGTTTATTTTTCAAAGTGTATTATTGATAACGACATTTCAAAATCGTGCAAAATATATAAAGCCGAATTTGATGGAAAATTGTGGAGTAATATTTCGGAATTACCATCAGAGATTAATTTACAAGGTTTCGTAAATACTCAACCATATTTGGCAACTACCGCAGAGGGAAGTTATTTAATGTTTTCATCAAATCGTTCGGGAGGTATTGGCAAAAAAGATATATGGTTTTCGAAAATTTTGCAAGATGGTTCTTATGATAAACCTCAAAATATTGGTAAAAAAATTAATACTTATGGAGATGAGATTTCGCCATATTATTCTACAAAAGATTCGATGCTTTATTTTAGTTCCGAATGGTACGAAAATCTTGGTGGTTACGATATTTTTAAAGTAAAAGGTGATTTTTATTATTGGAACAAGCCCGAAAATCTTGGTTATCCAATCAATACAACTTATAACGAACTTTATTATGAACAAAATACCATACAATCGAAAGCATATTTTACATCTAATCGTAAAAGTGAAGGAAAAAGTGAGTCGGAACATTGTTGCAACGATATTTATTATTACAAATTACCGACTATTAAAAAAGATACAGTAATTCCAGAAATTGAAATTAAAGAAATTGTACTCAAAGATATTAAAGAATTAATTCCTATTACGTTATATTTTCATAACGACGAGCCAAATCCAAAAACTAAAGACACAATTACTCAATTTAATTATACTCTTCTTTTTGAAAATTATATTAAAATGATAGATGAATATAAAAAAGAATTTTCAACCAATTTGAAATCAGATGCAAAAAGCGAAGCCGAGTACGAAATTGATGAGTTTTTTTCAAACTATGTTGAAACCGGATATAATAAGCTGGAATCGTTTGCACAAAGGTTAGAAATACTGCTTTCTAAAGGTGAAAATGTAGTAATTACACTTAAAGGTTATACAAGTCCGCTCAATACTGCCGATTATAATAATAGATTAGCAAAACGCCGAATTTATAGTTTAAAAAACTATTTCATGGAATATAATAATGGCGTTTTTGAAAAATATCTGAACAATAATTCAGAAAAGGCAAATTATTTAAAATTTGAATTACAAGCTATCGGAGAGGAACTTGCAAATAAAAATATCAGCGACGACCTTAACGATAAACGTAATTCGGTTTATAGCCCAAATGCGGCAATGGAACGTAAAATTCAGATAATTGCAATTTCAGTTCCGTAAATTTCAGTAGTCGCGACGAACGAAGCAATCTAATAACTTACTTATTTTACATAGTTCTATTCAATATACTGAGTTCCGAAGTTTTGTTATGCACTTTCGGCAACGGCAGTTCTCTCAATTTTTTTGATTAATCCCTGTAATACTTTTCCCGGTCCAACTTCGGTGAAGTGAGTTGCTCCGTCCTGAACCATTTTTGTAACAATCTGAGTCCATTTTACTGGAGCAGTTAATTGAGATATTAAGTTCTTTTTAATTTCTTCGGGATTTGAATGTGGAAGTGCATCAACGTTTTGATATACCGGACAAATAGGATTATTAAATTTAGTAGCATTTATTGCTTTTTCAAGTTCTGCTGCGGCAGGTTGCATTAGTGGAGAATGGAATGCTCCGCCAACAACAAGCTTTAAGGCTCGTTTAGCCCCAAGTTCAGTTAATTTGGCAATAGCTGCATCAATTCCTTTAATTGAACCTGAAATAACTAATTGTCCCGGCATATTATAGTTTGCAGGAACTACGATTTCGTTAATTTCGCTACAAGCTTTTTCTACAATATTGTCGTCTAAACCAAGAATTGCAGCCATTGTTGATGGTTCAGCTTCACAGGCTTTTTGCATTGCTAAGGCTCTTTTTGAAACTAATACAAGAGCATCTTCAAACGATAATGTTTTATTAGCAACTAATGCTGAAAATTCGCCAAGCGAATGTCCTGCAACCATTTCGGGTTTGAAATTATCGCCTAAAGTAGCTGCTAAAACAACTGAGTGAAGAAATATTGCAGGTTGTGTAACTTTTGTTTGTTTTAAATCTTCTTCGGTTCCGTTAAACATTAAGTCGGTGATTCTGAAACCTAATATTTCATTTGCTTTTTCGAACATTTGTTTTGCTAATTCAGAACTTTCGTATAAATCTTTGCCCATTCCTACAAATTGAGCTCCTTGACCTGGAAAAACGTATGCTTTCATGTGTTTGTATTTTAAGTTAGTTTGTTGTTTGATGTTATTTATAGTGTCTCTAAGAAAACGATGTGTTTTTAGAAATAACATTTCGATAAAACTCAATGCACCGCAAATTTCAATCTTCAAAAATCAAATAAATCACAAATCACAATTACCTAATATTCAAACGGTTTTGAGAATTGAAATTTTGAGACTTGGAATTTATTTGACATTTGTTTTTTGTTTTTTGGCGTTTTCTTACTAACACTAAATATTAATTTTGACTACAAAGTAAATAATGATTTTTAAAACCAACTGTAATAAAATAAAAAAAGCTATTCTTTTATGAATAGCTTTTAAAAATATTTATTCACATTTTTTATAAACCACAGCAACAACAGTTTTATCGTCGCCACCCATATTTATTGATAAACCATAAGGTCTGTCGGCGTGAATCTGAATTTGATTTTTTTCGGCTTTTCCGGTTAATTGTTCCCAAATTGTTACAGCTTGATGAACTCCGGTTGCTCCTGTTGGATGTCCCCAACCAATAAGTCCACCGGTTGTGTTGAAAGGAACTTTTCCTGTTCTTGAGGTATTTCCTGCAAGTACAAATTCAGGTCCTTTGCCAAATTCGGCAAAACCAATAGCTTCTGTAGCCATAATTCCGGCAATCGAAAAACAATCGTGGCATTCAACAGTTCCAAGTTGTTCTTTTGTAATACCAGCCATTTCTAAAGCTTTTTTAATTGCAACTTCAGTAGTTAATAAACGTGTTGGTTCTTCGGGCTTTTTAGTAATATCATCTTCGGCTTGTCCAAAACCTGCTATTTCAACAGCGTCTTTTTTAGAAATTCCGCAACGTTGTAAGCCTTCTTCCGACATTATAGCAATTGCAGAAGCTCCATCAGAAACTTTTGAGCAATCAAAAACATTCAAATTATCAACAAATGAGCGTCCGTTAGGTTCTGTTAATGCTAATACTTCAAGATTTGGAGATGTATTTTGATATTCCTGTGCAGTAGGGCAAAGTCGTGCATTTTCGATAGCATTTATAAACCATTTTGCCATAGCTTTACGAGCTGTTTCTCGTCCCCATTTTTCGAAATAAGAACCGGCTCTGTCGCTGAATTTCCCTGGAAAATAATATGCGTGTCCTTCTTTTCTGTCTTTGTAATGACCAGCTCCGGCAAGGATATCGGCACAATAAATAGCTTTTACGGTATTCTGCACTTCAACTCCCATTGCAAGTACAACATCTGAAGTTTCAGCTAATATTGATTTAATTCCGGTTGTTAAACTTAAAGCGCCTGAACCACAAGCTCCTTCAACACGTGTAGCCGGTTTATATTTTAAACCCTCATCAATATATGGTAGAAAACCTGCTAAGTTTCCTTGATTATTGAAACGGGCTGCCATAAAGTTTGCAATAATACCTTCGTCAACATTTTTAGCTCCGCCTATTTGTTGTAAAGTTCCTTGCCCTGCTTCTTTAATATAATGTTCTAATCCCGGACGAGGAATTTTTGGATTAAATTCTTTACGTCCACTTCCAAGTGCTACCGTATTAAAACCGGCAGTCATATATACTTTTTTTCTCATCTTTTTCATGATTTCGGTAATTTTAGTTATTAAAATAATTATTTATTGGACCATAAGCATGGAAGAAACCGGTAAGCATTACTGTATTTACATCATTATCTGACATTGCAACATGGTCTGCTACAAGTTTTTTCCCTATTTCACACGAGCGAACTCCATAATTAACAGCTAGTTTTGCACCAGTTGTATTTAAAGTTTTCAATTCTCCAAAATGCTTTGATAAAATTGCATTTTTATCGGCATTTCCCACAACAGCTTTCCAAGGTTTCACAGATGGATTTAATGCTCCCATTTTTTCATCACATTTTGCTTTGAATTGTTCAATTGCAATATATTCATTTTTGTTAATATCATAAATTGCAACTGGTTTTCCTTTTTCGTATTTCAAGAAACCATCTTTTTGAGAACCATCATGATTTTGACCACCTAATATTTTGGCATTAACCATTTTATCTAATAAATCGCTATGTAAATCTTCGTTAGTTAAATAAGGATTCATAACACTCATTATATATTGACAAACTTCAACGCCTACGTAATCAATCAATTGAAAAATTCCCATTGGTCGAACTAAGTAATCTTGAGTTACTTTGTTTAACATATAAATTGCTTCGTATAATGGCATTTCGGAAGATAATTTTTCGGACTCTTTAATTCCATAAATTGCATCTCTCATAAAATGTCCGTTTCCAATAAATCCAGCAAAATCGTTTGAAGGAACTACGACTTTTCTTAAACTTTTAGCATACTGAATTGCAAATATTTCCAATTCGGTTTGAGTACTTTCGCCTTTAATTACTTCTACTAATTTTTGAACGGCAGGAGGATTGTAAAAATGTACTCCTAATATTCTACCATCAAGATTTGCAGTTTTATCAATTTTGGAAATTGGAATTGAAGATGTGTTTGTGAAAAACCAAGGTTTGAAAGTATTGTTTTCATTAATTTGTTTAAAAATTTTAACTTTTAAATCAGGGTCTTCTTTAATCGCTTCAAAAATCAAAGTTGATTTATAACTTGCTTCAATATAGGTTGATGGAACAATAATTTTTAAAACGTCCATAATATATTCGTTTATAATGTCAATGTTTTCGATTAAATCGGCTCTATCGGCATAAACTTTACGAAGTTGAACAATCTTTTTTTCGGCAGCTTTTAAAACTTGCCCTTTTGTATATTTTAATAACCCCGATAATGCTTCTTGCGAAACATCTATCGCATTTAAAGTAAATAATTTACCTTTATTTTCAGGTTTCAGACTTATATCTGCCATTTCTAATGCTGTAAGTAGCAATATTCCGCTACCCATTTTGCCTGCTGCACCTAAAACTGATACATTTTGCAATCTTTCTGAATAATCCATTATATTTAAATTTTAAGTTAATTTATGTTGTTTGTCGTTTGTTGTTTGTCGTCATTGCGAGGAACGAAGCAATCTCATTCTTTTACCATTTAGCTTTAATCTTTTACCTTTGTACTTTGAGCTTATTACCAATTCGGTTTTCTTTTTTCCAAAAAAGCATTCATTCCTTCCGTAGTTTCTTTTGTTCCGAATAATTTTCCAAAACACTCTGATTCTAAATTAGAACCACATTCAAAATTATTTGCCAAACCTTGTCTAATTACTTTTTTTGAAGTTTGAACTGCAATATTACCTTTTGAAATTATATTTTTTGCTAATTCTTTAACTTTTTCCATTAAAATTTCTGGTTCATAAACCCTTTGAACAAGTCCAATTCGTAATGCTTCGTTTGAATCAATCATTTCTGCCGAACAAATTAAATATAAAGCATTCCCTGCACCACAAAGTCTTGCAAGTCGTTGAGTTCCTGAATATCCTGGAATTAAACCTAGATTTACTTCAGGTTGACCAAATTTTGCTTTTGTACTTGCAATTCGCATGTCGCACGACATTGTTAACTCACAACCTCCGCCTAGTGCAAAACCATTAACAGCAGCAATTACAGGAAGTTTAAAGTTTTCAATTTTATTAAAAACATTTTGCCCAACTTGTGAAAAATCGAATCCCTGTTCTTCGCTCATTTTTGACATTTCAGCAATATCTGCACCGGCAGCAAAAGCCTTTCCTTCGCCTGTAATAATAACTATTTTTACACTATTATCGTTTGCTATATCATCTAACATTGAACTCATTTCGGCGAAAAATGTAGAATTTAATGCGTTCATTGCATCAGGTCTGTTTAGTGTTATAATGCCTATACTTTCCTGACAATCAAATTTTAATACTTTATAATCCATGTTTAGAATTTATATAAATAACATTCAAAATTATGAAATTTTTATTATTATTTAAATCAAGTTCAATCATAAAAATATGTTAAATAACTTCTTTATTAGTTTATTATTATATATTCGTTTGTAAATGAATTTTATAGAAATTAATAAATATTATTTAGTGTTTCAAAAAAAACGGAGTGTTTTTAGAAATAACAAATTTCAATCTTCAAAAATCAAATAAATCACAAATCACAATTACCTAATATTCAAACGGTTTTGAAAATTGAAATTTTGAGAATTGGAATTTATTTGACATTTGTTTTTTGTTTCTTGATGTTTTCTTATTGATATTATTTAAAATTAAGTTTTAAATGTTTGGAAAGTTGTTAAAGAAATTATATGATTGTAGAAAATTTAAAAACATTATTATGGCAGAAATTATAGCTAAAATGACTCAACACGACTATATGGAAAGAGAAGCAAAGTATGGTGCTCACAATTATCATCCACTTCCAGTAGTTCTTGAAAAAGGCGAAGGTGTTTTTTTATACGACACTGACGGGAAAAGGTATTTTGATTTTTTATCTGCATATTCGGCAGTAAATCAAGGTCATTGTCATCCAAAAATAACAAAAGCACTTGTTGAGCAAGCTCAGAAGTTAACGTTAACTTCGCGAGCATTTTATAATGATGTTCTTGGAGAATACGAAGAGTTTGTTACCAATTATTTTGGTTACGATAAAGTATTACCTATGAACTCAGGAGCCGAAGGTGATGAAACAGCATTAAAACTTTGCCGTAAATGGGGTTACACAAAAAAAGGGATTCCAGAAAATGAAGCAAAAATAATTGTTTGTGAAGGAAATTTTCATGGACGTACAATTACTGTTATTTCGATGTCGAACGACCCTGAATCTTATGGTGGTTTTGGTCCGTTTACACCCGGATTTATAAGAATTCCTTATAATGATTTAACGGCTTTAGAAAATGCTTTAAAAGACCCGAATGTTGCTGGTTTTCTGGTAGAACCAATTCAGGGTGAAGCTGGTGTTTTTGTACCTGATGAAGGTTATTTGAAAAAAGCATATAATTTATGTAAAGCTAAAAATGTATTATTTATAGCTGATGAAGTACAAACAGGAATAGCTCGTACCGGAAAATTAATTGCTTGCGAACACGAAGGCGTAAGACCAGATGTTTTAATTTTAGGAAAAGCAATGTCTGGTGGATTTTATCCGGTTTCTGCTGTTTTAGCCGACGACGATATTATGCTTTGTATTAAACCCGGCGAACATGGTTCTACATTTGGCGGAAATCCTTTAGCTTGTAAAATAGCTATCGCATCTTTAGAAGTTGTTAGAGATGAAAAATTGGCTGAAAATGCTGAAAAAATGGGAACAATATTCCGTAACGAATTAACTAAAATAAATTCAGAAATGATTGAGTTAGTTCGTGGTAAAGGATTGTTAAATGCAATTGTTATCAGACCTAAAAACGGAAAGACTGCATGGGATGTTTGCGTTGCAATGAAAGATAATGGATTGTTAGCAAAACCAACTCATGGACATATTATCAGATTTGCTCCGCCATTAATTATTACTGAAGCTCAAATTCATGATGCTATAGCAATAATTAAAAAATCTATTGAACAATTTTGATTTAGGATTTTGGAATTTAGGATTTCTGAGTTTTCCATTTTTTCTTCGATTCAGGATTTTTGAATTTATGATGTTTGGTTATTTTAAGATGCGTTGTAATTTGCTTTCAAATTGTATCTTTGACGTATTGATAAACAACTGGTGTAACGTTAGAAAAATCGCCTTTGTTGTTGTGATTTGCTTTCAAATTGTATCTTTGACGTATTGATAAACAACAATGGTAAATTACATATCAAATCTTCAAATGTTGTGATTTGCTTTCAAATTGTATCTTTGACGTATTGATAAACAACTTTACGATATACAGAGAGGGTATTGATGGTGTTGTGATTTGCTTTCAAATTGTATCTTTGACGTATTGATAAACAACCTATTCCAAAATAACTACTTTCAACAACTCGTTGTGATTTGCTTTCAAATTGTATCTTTGACGTATTGATAAACAACTACAAAAGAGGAATATACGAATTTTAAAGTGTTGTGATTTGCTTTCAAATTGTATCTTTGACGTATTGATAAACAACAGTTTCTCTAAGTTTATCAATTAAAGTTCCGTTGTGATTTGCTTTCAAATTGTATCTTTGACGTATTGATAAACAACTTATAACTAAAAATAGTGATACATCTTATGGTTGTGATTTGCTTTCAAATTGTATCTTTGACGTATTGATAAACAACCGGTGAAGAATTTGAAACCGCTGTTGAAGAGTTGTGATTTGCTTTCAAATTGTATCTTTGACGTATTGATAAACAACTAATATATTCTTTGCCATCGGGAAATTCGGGTTGTGATTTGCTTTCAAATTGTATCTTTGACGTATTGATAAACAACTGCGAGAAATATTTGGCGACATTAGAGCCTGTTGTGATTTGCTTTCAAATTGTATCTTTGACGTATTGATAAACAACTATATTATTATTATCTCATTATTACATAGTGTTGTGATTTGCTTTCAAATTGTATCTTTGACGTATTGATAAACAACCTAATATTGCAAAGGTAGGGTCAATGAAGGGTTGTGATTTGCTTTCAAATTGTATCTTTGACGTATTGATAAACAACAAACCGGTAATCATTGCTGTAAATCTTATTGTTGTGATTTGCTTTCAAATTGTATCTTTGACGTATTGATAAACAACTAAAACGTGAAGTCGCACCAACAAACACAGGTTGTGATTTGCTTTCAAATTGTATCTTTGACGTATTGATAAACAACCTTATTATAAGATATTGTAAAGGTTAGAGTGTTGTGATTTGCTTTCAAATTGTATCTTTGACGTATTGATAAACAACACTTTTCAGTTCTCTATTTTCATTTTGGAGTTGTGATTTGCTTTCAAATTGTATCTTTGACGTATTGATAAACAACCATTGTTACAAAGTTAATTAGATTAAACTTGTTGTGATTTGCTTTCAAATTGTATCTTTGACGTATTGATAAACAACCGGTAATAATGTGAAAATAAAGCTTGGTTGGTTGTGATTTGCTTTCAAATTGTATCTTTGACGTATTGATAAACAACTTTATTTGAATATTATTTTATATCTTTGTTGTTGTGATTTGCTTTCAAATTGTATCTTTGACGTATTGATAAACAACAATGGTGCGGATTTTAGTTTAAATAGTTCTGTTGTGATTTGCTTTCAAATTGTATCTTTGACGTATTGATAAACAACACCTTTTCAAATTTCAAAAACGACACAGGTGTTGTGATTTGCTTTCAAATTGTATCTTTGACGTATTGATAAACAACCATTGCTTTGTTGATTATTCAGGACATGTAGTTGTGATTTGCTTTCAAATTGTATCTTTGACGTATTGATAAACAACGACGGGATAAGTTATTTAAAGCCCCTGACTGTTGTGATTTGCTTTCAAATTGTATCTTTGACGTATTGATAAACAACCATCTTCATAAATTACTGATTCGACTACATGTTGTGATTTGCTTTCAAATTGTATCTTTGACGTATTGATAAACAACTCCATTTGTGTCCAAGTAAAGTAAACAGAGGTTGTGATTTGCTTTCAAATTGTATCTTTGACGTATTGATAAACAACCCATTTCCCAAACTTTAGTAACAGACGTTCGTTGTGATTTGCTTTCAAATTGTATCTTTGACGTATTGATAAACAACGTCGCTTCTCCTTGATACAACGATCGTACTGTTGTGATTTGCTTTCAAATTGTATCTTTGACGTATTGATAAACAACCCAGGTCCCATGTATGTCAAAGCTCATATTGTTGTGATTTGCTTTCAAATTGTATCTTTGACGTATTGATAAACAACCTGAATTAATGTTGCAGTTGATATAAGAGTGTTGTGATTTGCTTTCAAATTGTATCTTTGACGTATTGATAAACAACTTTGAAATTTTCGGAACTGGAGAAGACATTGTTGTGATTTGCTTTCAAATTGTATCTTTGACGTATTGATAAACAACTTGTTTGAATATAATTTAGACTTTCGTACTGTTGTGATTTGCTTTCAAATTGTATCTTTGACGTATTGATAAACAACTGTTATAATTTTATATCCTTAGACCCAGCTGTTGTGATTTGCTTTCA
>Ga0154360_1148_pt3 | contig 18436 bp, 13 predicted proteins | sample RifGroA2_FD_115888 | JGI IMG/M metagenome (GOLD analysis project Ga0154360, IMG submission 115888) | Bacteroidetes bacterium GWA2_30_7 | reverse complement strand
CAGTTCCCGGAGCCACTTGTAGTTACGGTGACGGCAAATAAATTTACGGTATTAAAAAGCAAAAATAGAAAAAAAAACAAAACCTTGTGGAAGGATAAAATAGGCTTTAAGGTATAAAAATTACACATAACGATTATTTTTTTTCATTATTTTCATTCAAATCAATCTTTTCATTTTCAATAAAAACTTTTTCTATTTCAATGTTTTCGTTAGGATGATATAGTTCTTCACTTTTTTCAATTGGAGTATTTACTTCTTCGGTTTCTTTTATTTTTAATTCTCGCTTATCATTTAAAATTTCTTTGTCAATATTTAACTGTTTTTGTTTATTTTTTTCGAGAATAATTTGTTCTGCCTTTTGTTCCTTAGTTAATAAAGGAACATAAATTTCTTTTTTAGAGGGAGTAGAAGATTTTGGGTTTTGTTGAGCAAATATAAGGCAACAAAAGATTAAATTCATTACAATAATTATAAAACTTGTTCTCATAAAATTAAAATAATATATCTTAAATATTCCTAATTATTTGTACATTTAAAGTTAAACCTTAAAACATATTAGTTTACGTAACATTTTGTAAATTGTTTTTATTACAAATGTTTTAATATCAAAAGAAAATAATGGTTCATCAAAAAAAGCAGATGTAAAATCTATGTTTAGAATAATTAATTTAACATTTATCTCTTAAAACAAACAATTTATCTAATAAAATACCCACTTATAATATTTAATCTTCAATTAAACATTAAATATCTTTTAAAAATAAGTTAAAAAATTGTTATAAAACACATTTATTTGTTAAAATTTAGTCAAAAAGCGTAATTTATATTTAGACTAAATAGGCTTAATGTGATTGTTCGGGTGTTAATTTGTTTGTGGGTTATTGAATTTAGTTATCTTTCCTCTGTAAATAATCTGCTTTTTAATTGCCAGTGGAATCACGAAGTTCTCAACGAAGCTAAACCATACATGAATTTTCATTTGACTTTGAGAATTAAAAAAAATTCATGTAGGTTTGTTAATGATTAATTGCTTGTTGTTTATTGAGTGTCAAACTCAAGAAAAAGGAATTAATTTTGAGGACATTATAAAATACTATTATTTCAACATTCTGATAATTCCTATGGATTCGTTAAAACCTGAAATTAACTAAAACCTTTTCATAACATTAATTTTGTATAAATCTATCTCTTAGCAAGTTCTGTTGTTAAATGATTTTTTATTTCGAGTGGTTCGATAGGAATTATTTTATTGTTTTCGTCAGGAAAAGCAGCAATTTTAATTTTATCGTCGCTTAATTCTTTCATCCAATTTATAAAATCATACATTTTCATTTCTGTAGCCTGATAATCTGCCCAATCATCCTGAACATAGACTTTTGTATGTTTTTCTTCGGGCCAAATCGGGATATATTCCTGACCATTATTGTCTTCGAGCATTGCAAACATTTCTTCTTCTGCCATAAGTAACCAGACTTTTTTGGTTTCAATTATTTTATCAATTAAATATTGATATCGCTCACCATCTGACATTTGCATATTTTTTTTATTTTAAATTGAATTGCGAAAATACAAAAAGGAATGATAATTAATTATGTATATTTAATTCTCTTCCTTAAAAAACACCTTATAAAAATTCATTCCTGTTGCTTCATCAAATCCTTTTTCGATAAGTTTGTGATTGCCATGTACATAAATATGAAAATTTTTATCAAGCTTTATTACACTTTTAAAAACTCGTTGCTGCCTTTTTACAGCTTGAGCAGAAATGTCGAAATCTGTTATTAACTGTACATCATGCTCTTCGGAATATTGCTGACGATAATTATTAAAAGATTTAATAACATCGGGGTCGCCAATAACTTCTTTTGTAAAGCCGTCAATTCCAAAGCTTTCGTTTTGCTTAAAGTATTTTACCGACTTATTTAATAAATCGGCTTGGTCGGCTTTTGAAACATCAAACTCGTTTGGAAGCTTTTTTACCACAAAATTTTTGCAAAGTGTAAGAATATTTTTTGTGTTGTGATAGTTATCGTTTCTTGCTTTGAGATGTAAAAAATCGTCTTTCCAGTATTGGGCTTCACTGCCTTTACCAACATTATCAACGATTGAAACCAAATAGCCATTTTCTTTTTCGGTATTGAAAATCAAACAGCCTTTATCTAGTTTATTAATGTTGATTCCATCTTCGAAATTGATTTCAAAATTGTCTTTAGTTTGCTGAACTTTTAAAAAAGTATCTTTATTTTCGGATTTAAACAAACCAATGGCATCGGTTGTTTTCCCATCAACTACACATTCTTTAAAGTAAACCACGTAAAATTCTCCGGCTTTTATTTTCGGATGCGTAGAATGTTCGTACAAATGTCGGGAAATGTTTACATTTTGCTTATAGAAATTTTCAGGATTTTCAAATAACTCGCCGACATAAGTATAAATTTCGTTCAGCTTTAAATCGCTCTCGTGGTGAAGGTTGTAAAACTCAGCCTGATTATCAAAAGATGATAAAAAATATTTCAACAATATAATGTTTAATGTGTCGTCGAGTTTTGCAGTATATTCCGAACATTGGAGCATTTCGTCGCGACTTTTATTTCCTACATAATTAACAGACAATTTCTGTAATTCAACTTTATTAAATTCTAACATATATTTCTAAATTGAAAAAGTACAATAATTCGTAAATTTATAAAATTTGGATAACTTAAAATTGCTATTGTAATATTATCATGACATCTGTAATAAGCATAAACAAAATACATTAGCATAATGTAATATTTTTTTTGATTATCAAAAATAGATGCGGAATTAAAAAATTGTAAGATCAAACTGATTTCAGCATAATTTAAATTTATTAGCCTGTAGGGCTTCAATGTCAATAAAATACAATATATAAATAAATTTTGTCCATAGGACATTAACAAAAATTCAAATATGTCAAACCCTAAACCCTCTTCTATAACAATGTATATTCCCTACGGGAAAAAACTTCATTGTCGCTTGTGTTTTTATTGTCATTTATGCCCTTCAGGCAATTTTTTAATTATATTCATTCAGATTTTTCTGAAAACAAATTAAACCTACAAAAAATTTACTAATCAAGAATCAAACTTTTAATCCAATAATAGTAATATCGTCAATTTGTTCATTATTTCCACGCCAGTTTTCAAATGTTGAATTAAGAATTGTTTTCTGTATATTCATTTCTGAATGACAATTATCAAGTAACAATTGTTTTAAATTTTTTGAAAGAAATTTCTTGTTTTTTATTCCGCCAAACTGGTCTTGATAACCGTCTGTCATTAAATAAATGCAGTCGTTAGCTTGTAATTGTAATTCGTGATTTGTAAAACTGTCCATTTTTTCATAAATTGCTATCGGCATTTTGTCGGGCTTTAACTCTTCCAAAGATACCACCTTTTCAAAAGGTGGCATCTTTTTATTATCATTATTGCGAATGAGCCATAGCGGATTATTTGCTCCTGCCCATTGAGCTTCCAAGACGTTTGTTGTTTGATGTTTGACACTTCGAGTTCCCTCAGTGCAGGAGTTTGATGTTCTTTGTTCGATTGTTCTATTGTTCAATTGTTCATCATTTTCTTCACTTGGGGCTTGGAGTTTGGAGCTTTGAATTGTGGTCTTTATTGCAATGAGACTAATATCCATACCATCTTTTTGTTCTCCCTGTATTCCACGTTGTTGTAGTGCATTTACTATTGCAGTTCTAAGATAATTCAAAACATGATTTGCTTGTGTTACTTCCTTTTTTCTAACTATTTCATTTAAAAAACTAATTCCAAGCATACTCATAAAAGCGCCAGGAACTCCATGACCAGTGCAATCGGCTACAGCAATAATTAAATTATCACCTCTTTTCAGAAACCAATAAAAATCACCTGACACTATATCTTTTGGTTTAAAAAAAACAAATTGTCGAATAGAAAAGTCTTCAATAAAATTGAAACTCGACAAAACGGCTTCTTGTATTCTTTTTGCATATTTTATACTATCTGTAATTTCAACATTTTGAAACATAATCAAATCTCTTTGAGCTACAGCAACATCTTTTTGAGTAGAAATTTCTTGTCTTTGATATTCTATCTCATCTCGTTGAGCGGTTATTTCTTCATTTTGTTGAGATAATTCGCTGTTTTTGTGTTCAATAATCTTATGTTGAGTTTTAATTTTACGATAACTAAATAATGCAAGAACTGTAATACCGAGCATTAATATAAATCCAAAGATAAATGCGTATTTTTGAGTAGTTTGTCGTTTTATTTCTGTTTTCTGAAGCTCTTTTTCCTTATTTAACAATTCTATTTCTTTTTGCTTTTTTTCGTTCTGATAGTATGCTTCCATGTTAGAAATTTGACTTAATTTATCGCTATTTAGAAGTGAATCTGTAAGTTTTTTATATATTTCGTGATGATAAAGTGCTTGTTTAAAATCGTTTAAAGCCTTATAAGAAGAATATAAATAGCTGTGTGCAAATCTCACTTCGTTAATTAGTCCGATTGTTTCGGCAATTTTTAAACATTCTTTGCTGTAGTTAATTGCTAAATTTATGTCGCCATTATTGTTGCTTAAATTTGCTAATTCCCTTAAAACCGCACATTTCCCTTGATTATTTGATAAGCTTTCGTACAAACTGAGAGCTTCAAGCAGGTACTTTTTAGACTCAACCATTAATCCACTGTCAAGATATAATATTGCTATATTAAACGTACATTCGGCAATACCATTTTTATCGTTAATTGATTTTCTGATTCTGATAGATTTAGCATAGTATTCTAATGCTTTTTGATATTTTAATTGAAAAAAATATGATAATCCAATGTTATTATAACCTATTGCAATTCCAACAGAATCAGCTAATTCCTCGTCTATTGCAAGTGATTTGGAATAATATTCTGATGCTTTTTCAAAATTATTTTGATTATACCAAACCAGCCCAATATTATTTAAACAATCGGAACAGCCTTTTTTATCTGATAATTTTTCTCTGATTTTAAGTGATTCAAAAAAATTAGTTAATGCTTCAGGATAACGACCATTATAATAATACGATAATCCAATATAGTTTAAACAATCACTAATTCTTTTTATTTCATTATAAAATTTAAAAATCACAAGTGCATCGTCATAGTAATCAATAGATTTTAAATAATTGCCTCTATTCTGGTAATAATCGCCTAATATGTATAATATATTAGCATTATAGAGCTTATATTTCTTAAAATCCTTCTTAGAATCTGTTAAATCATTTTCCGAAAAATTTGATAATTTTTTATCAATTATACTCTGGGCTTTAAGATAAAAATAAATTGAAGTATCGGGTAAAAATGACTCATATTCAAGACCAATCTTAATATTTAAATTAATTTGAGATGTATCAGTTTTTGACTTCCGTAATTCATTAAATAATGAATCAATAGAACTATTAGAAAAAACTACAATTGATTGTAAAACAATAATGATTTTTAAAATATTTTTTTTCAATTTATAACTTTGTAAATTAATGTTATATCTTAACTCCCATGATTAAAACATCATCAACTTGGTCGAATCCTTCTTTCCACTTAATAAAAGTATTTTCAATAATTCTTTTTTGTTCTAAAACGTCAGATTTATGATGTAAAAGTAACATTTCTTTCAATGGTTTGTATTTAAATTTTTTTCCTAAAGTACCTCCAAATTGGTCGGCATAACCATCTGAGTAAAGATAAATGCAGTTTCCTTTATTCAAACTAACAACATGATTTGTAAAATTATCGGCTTCTCCATTTGGATTACATCCTATTGGAAATTTATCGGCTTTTATTTCGAAAAGCTCATTATTTTTTACATAAATCAATGAATTATAAGCACCTGCATACTGCAACTCAAATGTTTCAGAAGTGTTTCGTAAATTTGTTACTGTACAAATTGCCAAATCCATTCCATCGCTAACTCCACTTTCAAAATCTGACTGACGTAGTGTATCATTAACACCAATATCAAGATATTTAAGAATTTCTGAAGGTTTTAAAATTTTATTAGCTTTAACTGCCTGATTCAAAAGGCTAAATCCAATAACCGACATTAAGGCTCCAGGAACACCATGCCCAGTGCAATCTACAACTGCAAAAATAACTGTATCATTAATTTTATCAACAAAATAAAAATCGCCACAGACAATGTCTTTTGGTTGATAAAAAATAAAATTATTTGGTAATAATTGATTTACAATATTATCGGGAGGCAAAATTGCTTGTTGAATTCTTAACGCATAATTAATACTATCGGTTATTTCCTTTTTTTGGAAAGATATTATATCTCGTTGCTGAGTTACAAAATCGCGTTGCGTAATAATCTCATCACGCTGGGCTTCAATCTCGTCTCTTTGTGCCATAATTTCGTCTCGTTGTGCTTCTATTTCGGCAGTTCTATCTTTGACTTTTTGTTCTAATCCCTCGTTCATTGCTTCAATTTCAACAATATATCCCATTATTTTTGAAGACATTACATTATAACCTTCAGTAAGTTTGCCTATTTCGTCTTTAGTTCGAACTGTTGCAAACTGATAATGTTTTGTTTCAGAAGCTTGTTCCATTTTATTAATTAAACTTGTTAATGGAACAGTAATTTGAATTGTTTGCCATTTTACAAAATTCAGTATATAAATTATCGAAACTATTACACCCGAAATTATACCAAATGATGCCAAAATTGTATCAATACTATTTACATATGGAACGTTACTAATTATTGAAAATTCATTCTCCGGAATATCTGTAAAAGAAATTAATTTTTTATAATTTCCCATCAAAATATCGAAATGCGAACTATTTAAATCGCCAATATTTAACTCTTTTGGAGTAGATAAGCTAAGAAATATATAAAAAACTACTATTGATAGTGGAAGTAATGTAGTAATTCCTTGAACGAGCATTAATTGAAACATTATTCGGGGCTCTTTAATAAAATGCAAACTCTTGCTTAGTTCTTCTTTTGAATATACATGCTCAAGGTACTTGAAATGAACCAAATGCTTTTGCCAAAAAAAAGTAAAAAGAACAATTAATAATGACGATATTATCATTATAACAAATAAATTTGCAAACAATTCATGTTCAATATTTTGAGTATTACCACTATGTGCATGTTCTATAAACTTACTAGTTTGTAAAACTATAAAACCAAATAAAAAAGCTCCGCTATTTATATAAGGTGTTAATAATAAATACTTTTTGCAAAAATCATGAAGTCGTTCAGATATAACTTTATTCTTTCTTTTCTTTCTGAAATAAACTTTAAATGGAATATTAAAAGCTAAGATTGCAAAAAACAGAATAAGGTTTATATAAAATGCAATACTGCTTTCGCCTTCATCATCATCGTTATTTGATGAAAACAAATTAATTGATACATTAGAAGTTCCATTTTCATCTTGATTTATTGTAACGTCGTTGCAAATTCCATGAATATTATGAATATTTTCACAATTTAAAGTATCAGTAACTGATTCAGTAACAGTATCAACCTCAGCAACAATACCTCCTCCAATTGCTATATTTTCAAACCCAGTTATTTTATTGTTTTGTAATACAATATCGCTTGTGTCAATTTCATCTTCGTTTAATGTATCTGGGGTCATTTTTATTAAACCTGAGTCAACTAAAAGCGGAAGTTTTTTGATTAAAATATAGCTGTTCATTGGTGTTGTTAACATCATAAACAGAATTATTGATAATAGAAATATTCTAAAGAAGATGTATTTTGGGAGACGTTTTTTCTTTGTTTTCATGCTCTAAAGTGTTTGAGGTTTGATGCTTGGTTGATTTGTAATTTTATATTTTTTGTTTTTATACTGTGCATTGAGTTTATAGAAATGTTAAATGTTTTGTTTACTGTTCAAATATTGAAGTATTCATATTCTCTCACTTTTTCGCTTTCTTCATTTCTTACTTTTTCTTTTCTCGCTTCTTCTTCGTTTGCCACCAAAACGCCAAAGCACTAAATTTCACCAATTTTTTCAATAACCAAATTTCTAAATTCTAACTCCCATAACTAATACATCGTCAACTTGTTCGAGGTCTTTTTTCCACTCTACAAATGTTTTTTCAATTATATTTTTTTGTTCTTGCAATGTTTCATCTTTTACCGATAACAATAATTCTTTTAAGGGTTTATATTTAAATTTTTTGCCCTTTTCGCCACCAAACTGATCGGCATAACCATCTGAATACATGTACAATAAATCGCCTTTTGAGAGTTGTATTATATTATTTGTGTAGCTATCTGCCAAACCATCGTAGTTGACTCCTATTGGAAATTTATCTGACTTAACTTCAATTAGTTGATGAGTTGAAGAATTGATAAGTTTATTTGTAGAAGATTGGTTTTCAAAATCTTCTAATTTATTATCATTTGTTTTTTTAATAAGTACAAGAGTATTATATGCTCCTGAATACTGAATTACAAGTGTTTCGGTATTCAAACTACAGATTGCAATATCCATTCCATCGTTTACACCGCTTTCGCCATAAGTTTGACGAAGTGTTTCGGTAACTCCTAAATCCAAAAATTTCAATATTTCTGAAGGTTTGGTTAAATGATTTACCTTAACGGCTTGTGTAAGTAAGTTATATCCAATAACAGACATCATTGCTCCCGGAACACCATGTCCAGTGCAATCGACAGCCGAAAAAACGACTTCGTTTCCAAGTTTTTCGACAAAATAAAAATCGCCGCTTACAACATCTTTAGGTCGATAGAAAATAAAATTATCGGGTAAACAAGCATTTACATACTTATCGGGCGGCAGTATTGCTTTTTGAATTCTATATGCATAATTAATGCTGTCAACGATTTCCTTTTTTTGAAATACAATAGTATCTCGCTGAAAAACAAGCTCATCGCGTTGAGCTTCGATTTCATCACGCTGTGCTGAAATTTCTTCTTTTTGAGTATTTAATTCGATATTTTGATTTTCGATTTTGATTTTTTGTTCAGTAATAATTTCTAATTGCCTCTTCGTAAATTTATTCCAAAAAAACATTCCTTCAACGACAGTCCAGAAAAGCATTAATAACCAGAAAAGATGAAAATTTTTATATAGTAATTCTGCATAATAACTTAAATTTTCTGGAACTATTAAGCTGTAAAATGAAAAATAAATAGTTAGAAATAAAAAAGCGGATGAAAATAAGATGTATCCTGTAAGAAATTGCATTTTATTAATCGGTATGTAACCGTAAAGTTTGATTTTAAAATTATCCATGTTTTATATTTTTATTCCAATTATAAGTATATCATCAATTTGTTCGGCTTTACCCTTCCAGTTGTAAAAAGAGTTTTTGATTTTTTCATTCTGTTCGCTTAATGAAAAAGGGCTAATTTCAATTAATAGATTTTTAAGATTTTTTGATAGAAATTTTTTGTTGGTGATTTCTCCAATTTGGTCTTTAAATCCATCACTCATTAGATATAATAAATCACCTGAATTGCATACAATGCTTTGTTTTGAAAAGTTTTGCGTTTTGTAGCCAATTCCAATAGGCATTTTATCTGACTTTAGTTCAAAAAGTTCGTGGTTTGTAGTTTGTAGTTTGTAGTTGGCTGATGCAGTTTGCTCTGGTAAATCTTCAAGTTTAGTGTTTCTAATAATGTAAAGAGGGTTATTTGCTCCGGCAAATTGTATATTAAAAACATTTGAAGTTTGAAGTTTGAAGTTTGAGGTTTGAGGTTCGTTTAAAGTTTGAGGTTCTGTGCTAGAAAGTTCGGAATTTGAGATTGCTTCGTTCCTCGCAATGACGGGTTTGAGGTCTTGGAGTTTGGAATTTGGAATTTGGGTTTTGGAATCCCGAATTGAATTCGGGACAGGTTTTGGGACTTGGGACTTTATTACAACAATGCTAATGTCCATTCCATCATTGCTTTGCTCTGCTTGTCCATGTTGCTTTAAAGATTTTATAACGTTTTCACGAAGTTTATTTAAAATCTCATCGGGCGATGTAATTAGCTCTTTATTAATGATTTCGTTTAGAAAAGCAATGCCGAGCATACTCATAAAAGCTCCTGGAACTCCATGTCCGGTACAATCGGCTGCAATTGCAATTATTTTGTCATTGCTTTTTCCAAACCAATAAAAATCGCCACTTACAATATCACGTGGCATAAATAATATAAAGTAATCAGAAATAAATTCTTTAATAAAATGATTTTCAGGAAGTAGTGCTTCTTGAATTGTTTTAGCATACCTAATACTTGATTTCAGTTCGGTATGAATATTTTCGATATGCTCTTTTTGCTTAATTACAATATTGCTTTGAGCTTCAATTTCGTCTCGTTGAGCGGTAATTTCTTCATTTTTTTGCTTTATTTCTTCGTTTTGGATTGCTAATTTAATATTTGCTTTTTTCTTATCTTTAAATAATTTAAGAACAATAATCAAAAAAAATGATACAATAATTATAATACTTAAAAACAGGATAATAAAGTTCTTTTGATAATTAAGTTTTTCATTTTTTTGTAAAATTTCATTTTTCTTTAGCAAATTGTCTTTATTAAGATTCTCTATTTCAAGTATTTTTTGTTTATTCTGATATTTTGATTCGAGTTGTGAAAAGTTTTTTTCTTTCTCAATATTGTAAATACTGTCATTTAATTTCTTAAAAATTTCATGATATTTTACAGCATTTTTATAATCCTTTAATGAATCGTAAGATTCATAAATTTTTTCAGCGCCTATTTTGCTCTCATACAGAAAATTGAGTTCAGTTGACATTTTATAACCTTCTTCTGCAAGATTAAGAGATTCATGGAAATTGTTCATTTTAATATTACAAGAAGAAATATTATATAAAGTAATTATTTCGCCTTTTTTATCGCCGATTTCTCTTTTTATAACTAAATTTTTATTGTAAGAGTCAAGTGCTAACTTATAATCTTTCAGTTTGTAAAATACTCCTGCAATATTATTATTACAAGCAGAAATGCCTTTTAAGTTTTTTTGTTCGGTATGAATATCTAAAGCCTTTTTGTAATACTCTAATGCTTTTTTGTAATCTTTATATTTTTCTTTATATATTATTCCTATGTTTATTAAGCAATTAGCAACATTATTTTTGCTTTCAAGTTCAGTATATACTTCTAATGCTTTATTGTAATAATCAAGAGCAAATTCAACATTTCCTTGAGCATTATTAGTTAATCCAATATTTAGATACAATGCTGCAAGTAAAAACTTGTCGGGATTAATACTATCAATTTTAGATATAGCTTCTTGGTAGTATTTTAATGCATTAATATAATCACCCATTTCGTAATACAATCTTCCATAGTCTTGATTATTTGAAGCTAAATATTTTGTTTTCTTTAATTTATGATATTTATCTTTGGCTTTATCAAGACAGGCAAATGCTTTATCTGTTTCGCCGGAAGCTCTATAAATAGTTGACATATTTGAATATGTATTAGCTATTCTTTGCGTATCATTAGTCGTACTATCTATTTTCAAGATTGTAAAGTAATTATCTAATGCATCAGAATAGTTCCCTCTATACATGTTATAAGATGCAAGGTAAGTATATGACTCAGCTTCTGCCGATAAAAAATTATTATTATTTGTACGTTTATAATTAAGCTTTGATAATTCAATAGCTCTCATATAATATGCGTAACTTGAATCCACATTAATGTTTTCAAATTTTTCGCCTTTTTTTAGTAATGAATAAATTAAAGTAGTATCTGAGAGATTAATATTTGCCTTTTTTTGTTGAGAATATACATTTCCCACAATAGAAAATAACCATAAAAAACAAAACAAATGCAGGATATGTTTCATTATAAGTTAATTAATTTTTATTCCTAATACACAAACATCATCTATTTGGAAATTATTTCCCTTCCAACGAGTTAACTCATTATCTAATAATTCATACTGACTTGAAAATTTTTCTTTTGATACTGATTTTATTAATTCCTGAAACCTAACCGACCCATATTTCTTATTTTTTTCTCCTCCAAACTGATCTTGGAAACCGTCGGTAAATAAATAAACAATTGCTTGATTAGTAATTGTAAATTCATTATTGATAAATGTTTTATTATTAGTAAATACTCCACCTACTGAATATAAACAACCTTCAACCTCAGCTAGTTCGCCATTGTTATACAAATATGCACACTGGTTTGAGTTTGATATTATAATTTGTCTATTTTCTGTATTTATTCTGCATAATGATATTTCCATTCCATCGTCTTGAAGTCTTTGTTCTGATAAATTATTCATTAACATATTTTTGACACCAATATCAAGATTATTAATAATTTCTGATGGGTTTGTTATTCTCTTCTGAATTATTATTTCATTTAAAAGATTATTGCCAATTATACTCATAAATGCTCCCGGAACTCCATGACCAGTGCAATCTACAACTGCAATAAATGTATAATTATCTATTTTAACATGCCAATAAAAATCTCCACTGACGATATCTTTAGGTTTAAATAATGCAAATATTTCAACTAAATCATTATTTATATTATTGATTTCGGGAAAAATTGCTTGTTGAATTTTTTGAGCATAATTAATGCTGTCAGTTATCTGCAAGTTTTTCTTTTCTAGCGATTTATTAGTCGTTGATAAAAGTTCGCTTTGTGCTTGTAATTCTTCTTTTTGCTGACTTATTTCTTCTTTTTGAAATGCTAAAATTTTATTTGATTTACGTTTTCCAAAATAAAGCCTGACTATAACAATCATAAAAATAATAAATATTCCAAAACCTATTGATAGAAACAATGTTACAGTTTTTTGCTTATTAACTTCTATATCTTTTTGTTTGAGTTCGAGTTCTTTTAAGCGTTTATTTGCTTTAAGTATTACAATTTCTTTTTCTCTTGCTTTGGTTTCGTATCGAGCTTGAATATCATTCAATTTTTGTAGTCGTTCGGAATTAAAAATTTCTTTTTGTAATCTGGTAATAAACTTATAAAAATTAGCTGCAAGTTGATATTCTTTTTGTTCTATATAAATATCTTTTAATTTTTCGTAAATAGATAATAATTCCTTTCGGGCATTAATTTCCTGACCAATAACAATAGCTCTTTTAAAATATGATATTGCATCAGTATTATTATTTTTAAAATAACACATTTCGCCTAGTCCGGTCAATGAGTATGTTATACCTCTTTTATCTCCAATTTCTTCCTGAATTTTTAATGCAGTATTAAATAAATTTTCTGCTTTATCGTAATTTTTACTTTTTCGTTCTAAATCGCCCAGATTCGAATAAGTAGATGCTAATCCTTGCTTATTACCAAGCTCGGTAAGTAAAACTATAGCTTTATTATAGAATTTGAAAGCTCTATCGGTATTTCCCATCTCGTCGTGTATTATTGCTATATTATTTAAACAATCGCTAACTCCCTTTTTATCTTTTATACTTTCTTTTATTTCTAAAGATTTTTGATAAAAAGAAAGAGCTTTATCAAATTGATCCTGATAATAATATATTATACCCATATTGTTATACGATAACGCCAAATCTTTACTTGAAGTTCCTTTTTCTAAAATATTTGCCGAATTAGAGTAATATTCTAACGCTTTTACATAATCGCTTTGATATAAATAAATATTTCCAAATGCATTATAGGTTTGGGCTAATCTAGTACTATCGGAAGTTCCGATATATTTTAAAACTTTATTAAAGTTTGCTAAAGCAGCTTCATAATTTCCCTGAGTAATATTAATATTTCCCATATTATATCGTGCCGATATTAATATAAGTGTATCTTTAAATTTTTCACCCGCCTTAAAAGCATTATTCAAATATATTTGAGCTTTTTTATATTCGCCTTTTTGCCAATAAATTATACCAAGTTCGTTATTCGCTTTCATAATAAATCTTTCGTCTTTTAAGTTTTCAGCCATTGATAACGACTTATTTATATAAATTAAAGCAGAGTCTGAATTTGTAAATTTTAAATAACTGCCATAGCCAAAATTTGCAGTAATCTTAGCTGTTGCACCACTAGCATTTTTAACATTCCAAATTAAACTATCTTTTTTATTGGTTTGATTTGAAAAAATGTAGCCTGAAAAACAACAAAATAAAGCTGAAACAAGCATTAACTTTAAGAACATTAGTGTTTTTGTGTTCATAATAAATTAGATATTTAAAATTTTATCCCCACTATTGTAACATCATCTGTTTGTTCATATTCAATACCTTCATTTAATTTCCAATTTTGAAAAGTAGTATCTAAAATTTGTTTTTGTTCAACCATTAGTTTATTTGAATTTGAGAAAAATAGCTCTTTCATCTGTTTATACATAAATTTTCTACCTTTTGGTCCGCCAAATTGATCAGCAAATCCATCAGTAATAAGATATAAAGAATCACCGAATGATATATCAAAAACATTATTTGTAAAAGGATTCAATGAGTGATGAATAGCGATTGGCATTTTATCCCCTTTTATTTCAACTAATTCACTTACAAGAGCCTTTGTATTATTGTCTTTCTCCAATCTATATGACTGTTTTACAATATAAAGTGGATTATTTGCACCTGCAAATTGGATATTAATTTTATTATTAACATAATCAATTGTTTTTAAATCTATTGCAATAAATACCATATCCATACCATCTTTTTGTTCTCCAATATCTCCTTTTTGCTGAAGTGATTTTATTATATAACTTCTCAATTCATTTAATACTTGCGATGCTGTATTTATATCATCACGTGCAATTATCTCATTTAGAAATGATATTCCCAACATACTCATAAATGCACCAGGAACTCCATGTCCAGTACAATCTGCAACTGCAATTAATTTCCAATTATTTCTACTTGCAATCCAATAAAAATCACCACTTACTATATCTTTTGGCTTAAAAAAGATAAAATAATCCAATTCACTATTTTTTAAGTTTAATTGTATTGATTCATTGAAATATAAATCATTTGGCATAACAGCGTTTTGAATCTGTTTAGCATAATAAATACTATCTTTTAAGTTTTTATGACTATCTTCAATTATTTCTTTTTGTTTTACTATCTCTTCTTTCTGCACATTAATTTCCTCATTAGCTTGTTGTAAGTTGGAATTTTGAATTTGTATTTGTTGTTTTTGTCGTGCAAGTAATACATTAGATTTTTTCTTTTGTAAAAACAATCTGAATAAAAAAAGTGAAAAAACAATTATTATTATTAAACCCCCTGCAAACGAATATATTATAATCCTTTGTTTTGATTTCTCTTCTTCATTTTTTTCAAGGTTAAGTTGATTTTTTTCTAATTCAACTTTTTGTAATGCTATTTTTTTTTCTTTTTCTTTTAACTCGTATCCTGATTGAATTTTAGTTAATTTTTCTTGTCTTTCTTCATTAAACATATCTTTTTGTAAACTTGTTATCAATTTATAATAATTTGTAGCAAGCTGATATTCTTTTTGTTCTAAATAAATATCTTTTAATTTCTCATAAGCAGACAAAAGATTTGAATTATCATTAATTTCTTGACAAATTTCGATTGCTTTTTTTAAAATTTCAATTGCATCGGTATATTTTTTTTTAAAATAATATAATTCTCCAATTCCAATCAAAGAATATGTTTGACCTCTTTTATCTTTTATTTCTTCCTGAATTTTTAATGCTGTGGTGAATAAACTTTCGGCTTTATCGTAATTTTTATTTTTAACTTCCAAATCACCCAAATTAGAATATGTCGATGCTAAACCTTGCTGATTGCCAAGTTCTTTGAGCAAAACCAATGCTTTATTATAAAATCTGAAAGCATTCTCTGTTTTACCAATTTCATCATAAATTATTGCAATATTGTTATAACACTCACTCATACCTTTTTTATCGTTTATACTTTCTTTTATTTTAAACGATTTTTGATATAATTCAAGTGCTTTTTCAAATTGTTCCTGATAATAATATATTATACCCAAATTGTTATATGATAAAGCCAAATCTTTACTTGAATGTACTCTTTCTAAAATATTTACCGAATTAGCATAATATTCAAGTGCTTTAACATAATCACTCTGATATAAATAAATATTTCCAAATGAATTATAAGTTTGAGCTAATCTAATACTATCAGAAGTTCCTATATAATTTAATACGTCATTAAAATTTTCAAGTGCAGCTTCGTAATTACCTTGTGTTATATTAATATTACCAATATTAAATCTTGCTGAAATTAAAACAAGTGTATCTGTAAATTTTTCACCAGCTTTATATGCCTCATTTAAAAAGGTTTGTGCTTTTTTATAATCTCCTTTATACCAATAAATTATACCTAGTTCGTTATTGGCTTTCATTATAAATCGTTCATCGTTTTCTTTTTTTGCAATTGATAATGATTTGTTTACATATATTAATGCAGAATCAGTATCGGTATATTTTAAAAAACTTGCATAATCGAAATTGGCAGTAATTTTTGCATTTGCTGTTGAGGCGTTTTTAATATTAGAAATTAAACTGTCTTTTTTTTCGATTTGATTTGAAAAAATATATCTTGGCAAACAACAAAATAATGCTGAAACAAGCGTTAACTTTAAGAAATATACTATTTTGGGTTTCATAATATCTAATAATCAGAAAAATAAAGTAACAAAGATTTTTTTAAAATTGACGAAGAGAATTGCAAATTTTTAATTTTTTTAATTTTATTTATTTTAAATAATTCAATAAACTGCTCAATTTTTCTTAAAATAATTTAATGATTTATAATAATTTAAAAGTAATGTTTACAATATTATAAAAAATTTAATATTGTAAATAATTAAATTGATTAATTTTGTAATATGGACTTTCTGAATCAAAATATAAACCAAATAATTAAATTATGTAAATATCATAATGTTATTGAGCTATATATCTTTGGTTCAGTTTTAACTGAAAAGTTTAATAATAAAAGTGATATTGATTTATTAATTGAATTTGGGGATGTTGATATTTACAAATATTTTGATAATTATATTGATCTCAAAGAATCTCTTGAAAAAACTCTCAATCGACATGTTGATTTAGTAGAAAATAAAACAATAAAAAACCCAATTTTAAGAAAATCAATTGATAGAAATAAAAAATTTATATATGGACGAAAGGATTCAAAAGTGGCTATATGACATTTTATTTTCAATAGACGAAATAGAAAAATATTTTATTTCGTATAAAAAAACGTTGTTAGAGTACAAGCAGAATACTGTTCTTAAAAGAGCAATTGAGAGAAACCTTGAAATAATTGGTGAAGCAGTTAATAAAATTCTAAAAATTAATCCTGAAATTCAAATAATAAATGCCAAAAAAATTGTAGGATTAAGAAACCAAATTATTCATTCTTATGATAGTATTTCTGATGAAAATATATGGGCTATTATTATAAACCATATTCCAAAATTGAAAGAAGAAGTAGTAAGGCTTTTAAAATCTGAATAATAAATCTATTTGCTTTTTGTCCAAAGTGTAGTTCTGCCAATTAACGAAAAACCTATGTAGCCTCTGATATTTAGAATGTTTGGAGTTTCTTCGTCGAACCACATATAACAACTATAAGTAGAGCCATTTTTAGGGTCGTAAATTGTTCCATCTGTCCATTCTTTGTCATCGGTATCGTAAGTGAAATCTTTAAGTATTTCTAAACCAAGATTTGAACGGGTTCTAAGTGCAGGGTCAGGATTATTCAAGTCTTTTTTAGGTTCACCGTTTACATAATTTTTTGGTGCAATCCATATTATTTTACCATAATATTTATTATTATTTTTGGTAATTTCAACTTTACCGTCTTTTTCTTCCGACATCCAAACTCCTAATACTTTATCGGCTTGAGCAAAGGATATTTTGCAAAAAAAACTAAAAGCTATAATTATTATTAATAATTTCATTTTTGGGTGTATTTAGATTAGACTATTTTTTGCCACGAAGACACAAAAACTCAAAACTTCACAAAAAAAAATAATCAATGCTTTGCACATCTTTGTGTCTTAGAGCCTTTGTGGCATTTTTTACGTTACGGTGTAGGTTCATTTTAAAAAAGTAGAATTGTTAAACCAAAAGTGAGTGGAACAACCTCAGGTCCTTTATTTTCCTCAAATAATGTTGACAAAGCATAAAACCCCGATAATGCAAACTTTCCATATCCAATTCGGGCATAAACACCATATCTGTAAGGCATTAAGTTTTTAACTCTGAAAATCTTAAATTTAATTTTTTCTTCTGTATCGCTTAAATAATCGTAACCATTGTATTTATAGTGTTTTCCTACCAGATAGCCGAATTTTCCGCCAATTGTAAGTTTATAACTTCGATTTTTATAATCTGGATTTGTCATAAATCTTATTTCGAGAGGAGCTTCTAAATATGTTGTTACAAATTTATTGTGGCTATATTTTATTGAATCTGGAATTACATAAAATCGGGTAATACCTGCACTATCAA
>Ga0154360_1035_pt1 | contig 18478 bp, 12 predicted proteins | sample RifGroA2_FD_115888 | JGI IMG/M metagenome (GOLD analysis project Ga0154360, IMG submission 115888) | Bacteroidetes bacterium GWA2_30_7 | reverse complement strand
AACGAACTATCACTTAATAAACTAGCCAAGCAATTTGCAGATAGAACTATTGACCGTAAATATACTGCAATAGTTTGGGGAAATTTTAATGAAAAAACCGGCACTATTACAGGCAACATTGGTCGTAGCCTAAAAGATAAACTCAAAATGAATGTTTTTGCCGATGGAAGTCAAGGAAAACATGCGATTACCCATTATAAAGTTATTGAAAATTTTCATTATGTTTCGGTAATAGAGTGTAAGCTCGAAACTGGTCGTACACATCAAATAAGAGTTCATCTCGAATATATTGGCAATCCGGTCTTTAACGACGACAAATATGGTGGCGATAGAATTGTTAAAGGAACAACTTTTGCAAAATATAAACAATTCATCGACAACTGTTTCAAAATAATTCCTCGTCATGCTTTACATGCAAAATCACTTGGTTTTATTCATCCTACAACCGGAAAATACATGCACTTTGAATCTGAACTTCCGGCAGATATGTCTGATGTAATTGAAAAATGGAGAAAGTATAGTAATAGTAACGACACAAATTAACTCATTTTTAATCATTTAAGATATTATGCGAACTATAATTTTATTACTGATTTCAAATGTATTTATGATAATTGCATGGTATGGTCATCTTAAATTTAAAGATTATACATTATGGAAAGTAATACTAATCTGTTGGTTAATAGCATTTGTCGAATATTGCTTTCAGGTTCCGGCAAACCGATATGGACATGGACAATTTAATGTAGTAGAATTAAAAACTATTCAGGAAGTAATCAATCTAATTGTATTTCTGGCTTTTGTAATTATTTATTTGAAAGAAGAAATAAAATGGAATTATATTGTTGGTTTTGGATTCATAGTACTTGCAGTATTTTTTATTTTTAAGAAGTGGTAAACAGTAAAACTTAAAAATTTGATTAGTAAAAAAATCCAATAAATGAATGCACTCCGAAAAATAATTAAATATAAAAATGCCACACTTCGACTTCGCTCAGTGCACCGCAAAGACACAAAGACGTTAAGATATACAAAGCTTTAAAAAACAACATATTATAACTATTAAAACTTTGCGCCTTTGTGGCAAAAAAAAGACTTTTCGGAGGGAACTAATAAATGAATTAGTAATTATTTGTACAAAGCATTACAAGTACACAACCTTCAACTATTTCAATATCATTCACTCTGCCAAGTTTGATAAGTTCGTAATTTTCGGTTCCAGGATTAAATATTATGCGTTTTGGCTTTAGCGAGATTATATAATCGTAGTAATTTGCTTGTAAAGAAGGATTTATATACATTGCTATAGTATGTATATCATCAGCCCAAGGCTGACCTACTTGTATTTCAATGCCTTCAACTATTTGCGTTTTTGCTCCAATAGCAACTACCTCGTGGCCATATCTTTTAAGTCTTATAAGAGCCTTATTGGAATGTCTTTCGGGATTTGGGCTAGCCCCCAGTATTAATGTCTTTTTAGACATATAGTCGTAAATATATTATTATGTAAAATTTCGATGTAAAATTAGTTGTAAATTTGCTTCTTGCAAAGAATTAGAATATTAATTTTACCTTTTTAAAAGCATAGATGGATAACATAAATAATACATTAATTAATATTAGTAATCTAAAACAGTATTCGGTTTTTAAAAGTCTAACAAACTCTGAGTTAGAAGAGTTAATACAAGAAAATAATTGTAATTCTTATAAAAAGGGGCAAATTATTTATCATGAAGGAAACAGAGTTAAAGGTTTTTATTGTGTTTATTCAGGAATTATTAAAATATTTAAAACAGGAATCGAAGGAAAAGAACAAATAATTCGATTTGCAAAAGCAGGAGATATTATTGGCTACCGTTCAGTTCTTAGTGGCGAGAATGTATGTACAAGTGCAAAGGTTAACGAAGATGCTTTGTTATGTTTTATTAAAAGCGATGCATTATTTTCGTTACTCAGAAAGAACCCGCAATTTGCAATAGATTTGTTAAAACTAGTTAGTAATGAGCTTGGTGAAGCCAATGTATTTATTACTGAAATTGCACAAAAATCTGTAAAAGAACGACTTGCCGAAACAATTATTTATCTGAAAGATAGTTTTGGAATTGATAAAGAAAACTACTTAAACATTATTATTACAAGAGAAGAACTTGCGAATATTATAGGAACTGCAACCGAATCGGTAATCAGGCTTCTTTCTGATTTTAAAAATGAAAAATTAATTGAAATTAAAGGAAGAAAAATTAAACTGCTGAATATTGGTGCATTACAAAAAATTGCAAGCATTTATGATAGAAGTTAGAAAAGATAATAATAGAACATAAATGATATATAGTGTTAGTAAGAAAACACCAAAAAACAAAAAACAAATGTCAAATAAAGTCCAATTCTTAAAATTCTAAATTTCAAAACCGTTTGAATATTAGATAATTGTAATTTGAGATTTATTTGTTTTTTGAAGATTGAAATTTGTTATTTCTAAAAACACAGCGTTTTCTTAGAGGCACTATATAACTATGTGAAACCTATGTGTTTATGATTCTATGTGGTAAAGAAAATAGAAGTTAGAAATATTGAATTTTGAAAATTTTTAATAGAAAATATCAAACAAGCAATTCATTAATTGTTGTTGCATTCAGAATTTTTGTTGTTCTGTTTGTTTACACAATTTGCAGATTTTTATTTTATAAATTCAATAATGAATCTTTTAACAATCTGTCAATAAGCGATTTGCTTTATATTTTTTATGGTGGAATTAAATTTGATTTAATCCCAGTTGTTTATTCAAACGCTTTATATGTAATTGCTTTTTTGCTTCCTTTCAGGTTTATTTATAATAAGTTTTACAAATATTTCTGGAATACATTTTTTATAATCATCAATTCATTTGTAATAATTTTAAGCTTATCGGATATAATTTATTATAATATTGTACAAAACAGGTTAACTTTTCCCGTTATTAAAAGTGTGATTGGTGAGAACAAACTCACATCAATGTTTTTTAGATATTTAGCTGATTATTGGTATCTTACAGCCGTATTAATATTTCTGATTCTTATTTTAATTTATAGTTTAATCGTTATAGACTTTTCTTATAAAGAGCCAAAAAATAAAATACTTAACTTTCTAAAAAACACTTCTATACTAATAATTTCAGTAGGATTAATGTTTGGTTTTGCAAGAGGAACTTTTATTCCGAGTAATCGCCCGATTAGTTTTGGAAATGCTGGAAAATATGTATCAAATTCAAATCAAATTTCAATTGTTTTGAATACTCCATTTTGCATAATCAAATCATTTAAAATAAACGAATTAAACGAATTAAACTATTTTTCAGACTCTACAGAATTAAATTCATTTTGTAATCCAATTCATAATTCAAATAATGGTTTAAAAAATAGGCAAAATATAGTAATAATAATTCTTGAAAGCTTTGGAAAAGAATACATTGGTTCGTTAAATCCTACTTTAGAAAATGGCAATTATAAAGGTTATACTCCATTTTTAGATTCACTAATCAAAAATAGTTATGTGTTTTGTAATGCTTTTTCAAACGGTCGAAAATCAATAGATGCTTTGCCGGCAATAATTGCTAGTATTCCTTCGCTCGAAAATCCATATATAATTTCGCCTTATGTTGGAAATAAAATAACTTCAGTAGCAAATTTATTGAAAAATGTTGGTTACAAAAGTATGTTTTTTCATGGTGCATATAATGGTTCGATGGGATTCGATGCGTTTATGAATATTGCAGGATTTGATAAATATTATGGTTACAACGAATTTCCCGAAAAAGAAAAAAACGATGGTTATTGGGGAATTTGGGATGAAGATTTTTTTCAATTTTTTGCATCAACTTTAAATAAGACAGAAAGTCCATTTTTGGGAGTAATTTTCTCATTATCATCTCATTCGCCATTTGATGTGCCAATTCAATATCAAAATAAATTCCCTAAAGGCACTCTGCCAATTCACGAAACGTTGGGTTATGCCGATTATTCATTGAGAAAATTTTTTGAAACAGCCCAAAAAATGAAATGGTTTAATAACACTCTGTTTATAATAACTGCCGACCATCCATCAACGTTTTATCACAAAGAATATAACAGCAATATGGCATTTTTTAAAGTACCGATAATTCTTTATAATCCCAATAACAACATAAAAAAAATTGATAGCACAAATGTTCAACATATTGATATATTGCCAACTATAATGAATTTTATTGGCTACAATAAACCCTATTTTTCGCTTGGAAATGATATGCTTAACGATTCTATCGACCATTATGTAGTTGTTAATAATATTGGAGCTAAGGCAAATTGTGTGATTTGGAAAAACACAGTTTTACATTATTTTGAAGATAAATTAATTGGAATTTACGATATTAATGATAATGCTTTATCTAACAATTTATATGATTCTAAAAAACATTTAATTCCAGAAATGGAAAACCGCTATAAGGCTTTTCTTCAACAATTTAATAATAGTATTATTAATAATAAGATGAGTTATTGATAATTGAAATTTAATTTTCGTAAGCTCTAATTGATTTCAGAGAAATATATATTTATTAGCCCATAGGGCTTCAATGTCAATAAAATACAATATATAAATAAATTTTTGTCCGTAGGACATTAACAAAAAAATAAATATGGCAAATTACAATACTCACTTGTATAATGTTGTATATTCACTACGGGAAAATATTAAACAGTGGTTTGAGTTTTTATTGTCATTAATGCCCTACGAGCAAATTTTTCTGAAAGCAAATTGAATTTACTAATTTTCAAAATATTTTATTACATTTATTTTTTTAAAAATATCAATATGAATACATTAAAATTGAAGATTAAAATTATTGTATTTTTTTTATTACTACTAAATACAATTGCGTTTTCTCAACAATATAATTTTCGAACATATTCTGTAGAAAAAGGTTTGCCAAAATCAGATATTTTCAGCATTATTCAAGATTCGAGAGGATATTTATGGCTTGGAACCGATGGTGGCGGCGCTTGCCGTTTCGATGGAAAACAATTTGTAACTTTCAACAAAAGAAATGGACTTATTGGACAAGTTGTTAGAGCAATCACCGAAGATAGCCGTGGAAATATTTGGTTTGGAACCGACGATGGAATTTCTGTTTTTAATGGATTTAAATACTTTAATATTACTGAAAAAAATGGCTTACCTAAAAATCCAATTCTAAAAATTTATGAAGATTCTCACTACAATATTTGGGTTGGAACATCAGGAGGAGGATTGTGCAAAATAAATTTAGTAAGTAACGATTCAGTTACCATAAAAACTTATAACAAAGATGTCAATAAACTACAAACAAATTATGTGTTTGATATTTACGAAGACAAAAGTAATCGTTTATGGCTTGCACTTTACGGAGGTATAAATATTATAACTTTTGAAAATGATTCAATTTTAAAATTAGTAAAACTCGACCAAGATTACGACGAAATACCGTCAAATGTAATTTTTAATATTGAAGAGGATGTTGAAAAAAACTTGTGGTTTGGCACACAAGACGCAGGTGCTTTTAAAATAATAATTAATGGTTCTGATTCTGGAAAAGTTGTAACATTAAATGAAAACACTCAATTAAATGATGTAACTGTTTGGGATATAATGAATGACAGCAAAGGCAATCTTTGGTTTGCAACAGATAAAGGTGGAATTAATAAATTGTCGAAAGATGGAATGTTCTATATTACTCAACAAAATGGATTATCTGGTAATCAGGCTTATAAATTATTTGAAGATTATGAAAACAACATTTGGGTTGGTACATTTGGAAGTGGATTGTGTCAGTTTTTAGGCGAAAATTTTATTCATTTTTCAGAAAACGACGGATTGGCAAATAAACATGTTTTGTCGATTTTGCCAGATAAAAACAATAGTTATTGGATTGGAACAGATGGTGGTGGGCTACAATATCTCAGCTTCAAAAATAATATTCCTCAATTTAAAACATATACAACTCAAAATGGATTAGTTGATAATTTTGTAAATTCAATTGCAAAAGACAAAGACGATGTTTTATGGATTGCAACTCAAAAAGGAGTAAGCCGCTATGATGGCAAAACATTTAAGCATTTTACTTCCAGCGATGTTAAAATGCTTGAAAATCAAATCAAAAGCATTTATGTAAGTAGAGAAGGATTAGTATGGATGGGAACTAACGACGGTTTAATTTTTTATAACGGAAAAACATTTTTTACAAAACGTGAAGAAGATGAAAATTATGCCTTGTTCAATTATATTAACACAATTTTTCAGGCTCAAAATGGCGAAATGTGGTTTGGAACTTATGGAGGATTATTACGTTACGACTTGAAAAACTTTAATTTTTATGACGAACAGGAAGGTTTGTTAAATAAACAAATTAATTGTTTAGCAGAAGATAAATTCGGAAATATTTTAATCGGAACTTTCGGAAGTGGTTTATACAAATTTAATGTCAATAGCAAATCTGAAAAACCTATTGAACTTATTTTGAACGATAGCCTGTTAGGTTCAAATAATATCTCTTCACTGCTATTTATTGATAAAAATACTCTGATAGTTGGTACAGATAAAGGCTTCGACAAAGTTTTTTTGGACGACAATCACAATGTAGTTAATGTGTTGAATTTTAACGAATCAGATGGTTTTTCGGGAATCGAAAATCACTATAATTCCATTTGTAAAGATGAATCTGGAAATATTTGGTTTGGAACAATTAAAGGTTTAACAAAATATGCTCCCGAGCTTGATAATACAAACCTACAAGCTCCTATTACAAATATAACATCTTTAAATCTGTTTTTTGAAAATATCGACTGGTTTTCAAAAACAGATAGTGTTTTACCTTGGTTTAGCCTTCCCAAAAATTTAATCTTAAAATATTCTGATAATCATTTAACATTTAAGTTTTCTGGAATTTCATATTTTAATTCCGATAAAGTTCAGTATAAATATATGCTTGAAGGACTTGACAATACATGGACTCCTGCCCGTAAAGAAGGCGAAGCGGTTTATCCCGGACTTCCTCCCGGAGATTATACTTTTTTGGTTATTGCTCAAAACAAATTTGGACGTTGGAACAAAGAACCTGTAAGGCTTTCATTTACAATTAAGCCTCCATTTTGGCAAACAACTTGGTTCTATATCAGTTCATTAACATTCATTATATTATGCTTTTATCTGTTTGTAAAACTTCGATTAAGAAAATTAAAACAGGATAAAAAAATTCTCGAACAAAAAGTAAAAGAACGTACTGCCGAAATCGAACGGCAAAATTTTGAAATTTTAGAAAAAAACGAAGAGCTGCATCAGCAAAACGAAGAAATTCTTGCACAACGTGATGAAATTGAGAAACAAAAACACATGGTTGACGAAAAGAATAAAGAAATTACCGATAGTATTCGTTATGCCCGAAGAATTCAAACCGCTGTATTGCCTTCAAGCGATTACATCAATAATGTATTAGCCGACTTTTTTATTCTGTATAAACCTAAAGATATTGTGAGTGGCGATTTTTACTGGATTTTTAAAAAGAATAATTTTTTATTTGTAGCATCTGCCGATTGTACCGGACATGGTGTACCCGGTGCTTTTATGAGTATGTTAGGAGTTTCATTCCTCAACGAAATTGTTGTTCGTGAAGATATAAATACAACCGGAAAAGTATTGGACGAACTTCGTATAAATGTTATTAGTTCTATGCAACAACGCGGAGTTGAAGGAGAGCAAAAAGATGGAATGGATATAGTTTTTGTATCTATTAATATTGAAACAAATAATATGCAGTTTTCTGGAGCAAATAATCCATTATATATAATTAGAAATAAAAATATTGAGGAAATTGAAAACATTGATTTTACTGAAATAGAAGACATTAGATTGTTCGAAATTAAACCAGATAAAATGCCGATAGCTATTTATGAACGAATGGACAATTTTAAAACTCATAATATAGATTTGAAAAAAGATGATTTAGTATATTTAATAACCGATGGTTTTGCCGACCAGTTTGGTGGTCCTAAAGGGAAAAAATTCATGTACAAAAAATTCAAAGAATTGTTAATAGCAAATTCTCAAAAACAAATGATTGAACAAAAAACAACTCTCGATAAAAGTATTGAAGATTGGAAATATAGTTTTGATACTGAATACGAACAAACTGACGATATTACTGTAGTTGGTTTAAAAATTTAAACATAACTTGGTTCAATTGTCAGCGTTATTTTCAGATGTTTATAATTTATTTAGTAGCTCATTTACATGTGTTTACAAGTTAATAAATATTTTATCTCGCTAAGTTCGCAAAGAACGCCAAGTTTAAAGTTCGCAGAGTTAAAAAAACATTTATATTTTTTTTCTTTGCGTTCTTTGCGAATTTTGCGAGATTTTTTTTTATAATCATTCCATTGTGTACCCAAATTTTTGGTCGTGAATGTTTAAAGTGTTTGAAATGAAATTCAGTTATTTTATAATTATTACAATTTTTATTTATACAAATTGTTTGTGTCAACAGACATTTAAAATCAATGAAAATAATATACAATCAAAACCTGCCGGAATTAAGTATAATTTCAGAACCTACGATTTAGAGAAAGGCCTTGATAATTCATACATTTTGGCTTTAGCCGAAGATAAATTTGGAAATATTTGGTTAGGCTCTAACGGAAGCGGAGTTTGCAAATTCGACGGTAACGATTTTAAATGGTTTTCAAATTTTAATGGAGCTTCAAATATTGTTGTACAATCTATTTTCAAAGATTCAAAGGGAAATTTATGGATTGGAACTTTTGGTAATGGAATTTCAAAATTCGATGGTTACAATTTTATTACTTTCAATACAGATAACGGGCTTGCATCTAACAAAATATGGAGTATTAACGAAGACAATCAAGGAAATATATGGGTAGGAACTCACGATAACGGAGTTTCAAAATTTGATGGAAAAAATTTCATTAACTATAATATTAACAATGGATTAATAAGCAATCTTGCCAGAACAATATTCAAAGATAATATTGGTAATATTTGGATTGGTTCAAGTAAAGGAATTACTGTTTTTGATGGCAAATCATTTACTAAATACGATTCAACTAATGGATTACCAGATGAAAACATTATTGCAATAACACAAAACAAAAATAATAAAATTATTATCGGCTCTTATGGAGATGGTATTTACGAATTTAAAGATGGATTATTTAATGAATTTAAATATAACGAGCAACTGACAAGTAAATTTATTTGTGCATTATTAACCGATAAACAAGGAAATATTTGGATTGCAGAATCAAGGGGCGGTATAGATAAGTTCGATGGAAATAAAATCACACATTTTACTGTCAAAGAAGGCTTAAACAATAACGAAGTTATTGCTTTAATTGAAGACAAAGCCTCCAATATTTGGATTGGAACTTATGGCAGCGGATTATGCAAATTCAGTGGCGAAAAATTCAGTTATTTTTCATCAGACGAAGGGTTAAGCAGTAATGTAATAAGAGCAATTGTTGAAGATTCTATTCACAATTTATGGATTTCTACATCTGGCGGAATGATTAACAAGTTCGATAGCCAAAATTTTTATTTCTATAATGAAAATACAGGAATAAATAATCGATTTATTTTATCATCAGTTATTGATAAAAATGGAAATTTATGGTTTGGAACTTCCGGTAACGGTGCAATATTGAAAACAGGCAATAATCTAACCTATTATACAGAAAATGAGGGTTTAAGCAGCAATTATATATTAAACATTTTTTGTGACAGCAAAAACAGGATTTGGTTTGGCACTTATGGCGGGTACGCTTGTTATTATAATAATGGAACTTTTACTAAAATTGATAAGAAAAATGGGTTGACTTCAAATTTCATAAATATAATTACCGAAGACTCTCAAGGAAATATCTGGTTTGGTTCAGAAAACGATGGCGTTTTTGTTTACGATGGAAGAATCGTAAAAAAAGCATTCTTAAACGAAATTGGAAATAAATCAATTAAATCTCTACTGTTCGATAAATCAGGCTGTTTATGGATTGGAACTTACGGAAACGGTGTATATAAAACAGATAAATCAGAAGTCAAATGTTTCAACGACAGTAATGGGCTGATTAACAATTTTGCTCAATCGCTTTTGCAGGATAATAATGGAAATATCTGGATTGGGACTAACAAAGGAATTGTTAAACTAATTGATAATAAAGAAAATAAATCAAAAAACATTAATCTTCCCGTATTTGAAAATTATTACATTAAGTCGTTTGGTTTTAAAGAAGGATTTATTGGGAACAATTGTTCTGCCAATGCAATATTTAGCGATAATAATGGAAAAATTTGGATTGGAACCGGCAAAAATCTTACAAAATATAATCCCGATTTTGATAATATTAATGAAATAAAACCTGCTGTTTATTTAAAGGAAATTAGATTGTTTTTTGAAAGTATTGATTGGAAAAACAACACAAAATATCCTAACTTAAAACGTGATTCTTTATCCGAAAATTATAACGTTCCGTATTCATTAATAGCTCCTTATAATTATAATCATTTTACATTTATATTTTCTGCTGTTAATATGAGTTTTCCTGAAAAAACAAAATACAAATTTAAGCTTGAGGGACTTGACCGAGACTGGAGTCCATCAACAAATAAAAACGAAATTACATATTCAGGTTTAAAACCTGGCAAATATACTTTCTATATTGTTGCAATAAACGAAGATGGCGTTTCATCAGAAAAACCTTACGAATTTTATTTAGAAATTGTACCTCCTTGGTGGGAAACTAATTTATTTAGGATTTGTGCAATTATTTTTATCATAGTCAGTATTATTTTAATTATAAAATTCAGAGAGCAAAAATTGCAAAAAGCAAAAGAAAAGCTCGAACAAATTGTAAAAGAAAGAACTGCCGAAGTAGTTAAACAAAAGGACGAAATTGCCAATAAAAATGAAGAACTAAGTCAGCAAAACGAAGAAATTACAGCTCAACGCGATGAAATTGAGGCTCAAAGAGATATTGTAGTATCTCAAAAAAATCATATCGAATTAATTAATACCGAAATTACCGACAGCATTAAATATGCAAAAAGAATACAAGAAGCAATGCTCCCCGACTTCGCATCGACAAGGGGATTAATCCCCTTGTTAACCCCCAACGACATGGAATCGACAAGGGAATTAATCCCCTTGTTAACCCCCAGCGATATGGAATCGACAAGAGTATTAATCCCCTTGTTAACCCTCGAAACCTTCATTCTCTTCAAGCCAAAAGACGTTGTAAGCGGAGATTTTTATTGGGCAACACAAATATCAACAATGGGTCATGACCCATTGTTAATAGTTGCAGTTGCTGATTGTACAGGGCATGGAGTACCGGGAGCATTTATGAGTATGCTAGGAATCAGCTTTTTGAATGACATAGTAATAAAACAAAAAATTACAACTCCTTCTATAATATTAGATGAACTAAGAATTGCAATAATTGTAGCTTTAAAACAAACTGGCGAAACCGGAACTCAAAACATTTCGAGTTCCCTCAATGTAAAAGACGGTATGGATATGAGCCTCATAGTAATAAACCTTCAAGCGTCCACTTCGAGAACCTCAGTGTCCGAACAAAGCGACCTTGAAACGTTAAAAGAAAGCTCGGTTGAGGCTCTGCCTCAATCGAACATATCCGTACAGGCTGAGCCTGTAAAGATAAAACCGACTGAGGCTCTGCCTCAGTCGAACAGAGGAAGTTACAACGCTCAGTGGGCAGGAGCAAATAATCCGCTTTGGCTCGTTCGCAGTAGCAAAGAGATGCCACCTTTTCAAAAGGTGGCATCTCTGGAGAATACTGTAACACAATCCTCTGAATTGTCGTCTAACGAACCAGAAGTTCGTGATACAGAACTTACAAACCAGAAGTTTGTGTTACAGGAAGTTAAACCCGACAAACAACCCGTTGCCATTTATGAAAATATGAAACCTTTCACCAACCACGAAATACAACTTTATAAAGGCGATATAATTTACTTAATGAGCGATGGTTACGAAGACCAGTTTGGTGGTCCAAAAGGTAAAAAATTCCTTTCAAAAAACCTGAAACAATTATTGGTTGATAATTCGCAATTAACAATGAAAGAGCAAAAAGAAAAATTGGAAAAAACTCTGTTTAATTGGATTGGCGATGGTGAGCAAATAGATGATATAACTATTTTAGGACTATCAATATAATTTACTCCTCTTAATTAAATAAGGAAGCAAAACATTTCTAAAAGAAGAATTTATATCGGCAGTTATTAAGTCAATACCAAATTGTCCGGTACGGATTTTAATCTTATTTAAAAAATCTGTCATTTTAGTAGTATAAATTTCTTTTACATCGTTAGGATTAAAACGAACCTCTTCGCTACTTTCTAAATCAATAAATTTATATGGACGATTTTGAAACTGAAAATCTCTTTCCTGAACACTGTCCATAACATGAAAAAGAATGACTTCGTGTTTATTATACCTTAAATGTTGTAAAGCCGAAAAAATATCATCTTGATTTTCTGTTTCGAGTAAATCGCTAAAAATGATAACCATAGAGCGTTTATGAATATTCTCTGCAATTTGATGTAAAAGCTGTGAGGTAGTTGTTTTTTTATTAACAACAGAGGTTGAATTTCCAAAATTAAGTACCTTTTCTAATTCTGCATAAAGCATTTTCGAATGAGTTGCAGAAAGCCTCGATTCGGTATGAAGTTCAATTTTATCAGAAATGGTTGTTATACCGGCAGCATCTCTCTGTTTTCGTAATAAATTTATTAATGCAGCAGCACAATATACAGAAAAAACCAGCTTGTTGGTTTTGCCTTGTTCTTTGAATGGAAACAACATTGACGAAGAAGTATCAATTACAATTTGGCTTCGCAGATTTGTTTCTTCTTCATATCTTTTGACAAATAATTTTTCGGAACGGGCAAAAAGTTTCCAATCAATATGCCTTGTTGACTCACCGGTATTATATATTCTGTGTTCGGCAAATTCAACCGAAAATCCATGAAACGGACTTTTGTGTAAGCCTGTTATAAAGCCCTCAACAACCTGTTTTGCAATAAATTCCAGATTGTTAAATTGTTCTACGTTGAATATGTCAATTAGATTTTTCATTAAGAAGTTTGGAGTTTAGAGTTTGGAGTTTGGAGTTTGTTTTGTAAAAATCCTAAATCCTAAATTTCAAAATCCTAAATTAATTGAATTGCTTTAAGAATAGCATAAGTGCCAACCAATATTCTCTATTAGTTTCGCATGTTTTCCATAACGATTTTGCACCATGTTCGCCTTGTCCATTTTGAGGCTTAAAAAATGTTTTACTTTTAGAGACGATAACGCTGTCGAACTCAAATACATAGGAATATTCTCGTTGTGAAGAAGCTACAAATGCCGGTTTATTAAAACCATATATTGATTGCTTTATATCCAGACTTGGTTGAAAAAACTCACCCGGACTAAATGCAACTACTCCTTGTACTTTATCGTTTTTATTGGCAATTAACAAACTTAAAGATGCCGAATATGAACTTCCAAAAAGAACTACCGACTTTTTATTTTTAGCAAAAGCATAATCTATTGCTGCTTCAATATCCTGCTTTGAATCAATATATGCCTGTGGTAATCCTTTTTCAGATGCTAATTTAGCAGTTTCATTTGCTACATAATTTGATTCTTTTCCGGAACGTAAATCAACAGCTAAACAATTAAATCCCAGCTTTGTAAGTTTATTTCCAATTTCCTTGTATTCTCCTTTGCTGGAATTTGCTTGATGAAACAATAAAATATATGGATTTTCTTTTTCTCCTTCATAAAAATCGGCAGTAATTGTAAGCCCATCTTGTGAAGGAAAAGTTATTTTAGTTTGTGCATTTACACATACTGAAAGTAAAAGAATATTTATAAAAAGTATATATTTCATAGGCTTATTTCATGTAATAAGTAATATTTAATAGGTAATATTTAAAAAAACGTAATTATTTAAAGTTATATAAAAAATGCAAAATCTTAAATATTACATAACTAATAATTCATTTCAGCCAATACAATCACTTTATTTTTATAAAGCTCAACCACTCCCCCATCAATTTCAAAAAACTTTTCATCTCCATCAATGTTTCTGATTTTGATATTTCCTCTTTCGAGTAATGAAACTATTGGAGCGTGATTATTTAAAATTTCAAAAGAACCATCAACTCCGGGAAGCTGTATTAAGCTTACTTCTCCTGAGAACACATTTTTTTCGGGTGTTACAATTTCTAAAAACATCTTTCCGGATTTTTTAATATTAATCTATTTTCTTGAATCTGTAAGAAGTTTTTCGCCTTTTTCGATTGCTTCTTCAATTGTTCCAACAAGGTTAAATGCTGCTTCGGGATACTGGTCAACTTCGCCGTTCATTATCATATTAAATCCTTTAATAGTATCTTCTATTGTTACCATAACTCCTTTTAAACCAGTAAATTGTTCGGCTACGTGGAAAGGTTGCGATAAAAATCTTTGAACTCTTCTGGCTCTGTGAACGATTAATTTATCTTCTTCCGAAAGTTCGTCCATTCCAAGAATTGCAATAATATCCTGAAGCTCTTTATATCTTTGTAAAACTTCTTTAACTCTTTGAGCACAATTATAATGTTCGGCTCCAACAACTTCCAGAGATAAAATTCTTGAAGTTGAATCTAATGGGTCAACTGCCGGATAAATTCCTAATTCTGATATTTTTCTACTTAATACGGTTGTAGCATCCAAGTGTGCAAATGTAGTAGCAGGAGCAGGGTCGGTTAAGTCATCAGCAGGCACATAAATTGCTTGTACTGATGTAATTGAACCTCGTTTTGTAGAAGTAATTCGTTCTTGCATTATACCCATTTCGGTTGCTAAAGTTGGCTGATAACCAACTGCCGAAGGCATACGTCCTAAAAGTGCCGAAACCTCAGAACCTGCCTGAGTAAATCGGAAGATATTATCTATAAAAAATAAAATATCTCTTCCGCCAGATTTTTCGTCTCCATCGCGAAAATATTCGGCAATTGTAAGACCCGATAATGCAACAGTTGCTCTTGCTCCCGGAGGTTCGTTCATTTGACCAAACACCAACGTTGCCTGAGATTCTAAAAGTTCTTTGTGGTTAACTTTTGATAAATCCCACCCGCCATTACACATATCTTCTACAAATTCTTTTCCGTATTTAATTACGTTCGATTCAATCATTTCGCGAAGTAAATCGTTACCTTCTCTTGTTCTTTCACCAACACCTGCAAATACCGAAAGACCTTCGTATCCTTTTGCAATATTATTAATCATTTCCATGATTAACACAGTTTTGCCAACACCGGCACCACCAAATAATCCAATTTTACCACCTTTTGAATAGGGTTCTAATAAATCAATTACTTTAATTCCGGTATATAAAATTTCTGATTCGGTAGATAACTGGTCAAATTTTGGAGGAGCTGAATGTATCTGATAACCACCATCTTTTGATATGCTTCCTAAACCATCTATAGGGTTTCCGATAACATTAAGCAATCGTCCTTTGATTTGCTCGCCAATTGGCATCCTGATTGGAGAACCAGTTGAAACAACTTTCATTCCGCGTTGTAATCCATCTGTTGCATCCATTGCAATAGTACGAACTGTTTTTTCGCCTATATGTTGCTGACATTCAACCACAAGGATTTCTCCAGTTTCACGAGTAATTTCTAAAGCTTCAAGTATATGAGGTAGCGTACTTCCTTCTTTTTCGAAGCTCACATCAACAACAGGTCCGATAACCTGAATAATTTCTCCAATATTTTGCGACATTTTAAATGTAATTTTTTAATAAGCTACAAAAATAATATATTTAGTTAATTAAGAATAAATATTTTTAAATATAGTAGATAAATTGATAAAAATATTAGAAAACAAAATACTAATGCTTTACAATTCTGTGGTTTATTTAAAAGAAAAAATTGAAATCATAACACAAAATGTAATATCTATCAGACCTCACTAAAAGCCCCAAAAAATCAGAAACCACATCACAGATTAAATTGAAATTATTAAAATTGAATTGAAATCAATAAAATTGCAGATAATTTAGTTCTAATAATAAAAAAATTACAGCAATGAATTTACAACTTATTTTAGGAGCGGATAAAAAAAATCCATATTTTAATATTTGTACAAATCCAGAAGAACCAACTCTTATATACATATATTTTGGTGCTGCGTTACTTTCTGTTGTACATAATGATTCAAATTCGTTTGAATTTAAACAGGAAGTAGCAAGGTTATTTAATGCAAATGTAAACAGAAAAAAGTTAAAAGAAATTTTCAAAGTATCATACAATACAATGAAGCGATGGGGAGATGCACTAAAAACAGGTGATCCTGTAATAATCATAAAAGCCTTTTCAGGACAAGGCGGAGAAAGAAAAATAACAACAGAAATAAGAGCCTACATAGTACATCGTTTTAATAGGATTTATAAGAATCATCGTCATAATTATAGTTCAATAATAAGAGAAGAATTATTAGAAGTATTTAATTTGAAAGTAACATCAGAAACATTGCGACCAATATTTAATGAACTAAAAAAAAACTAAATATCACTCCAAATCCCCCTATTAAATTATCGAATACATTCGAAATAAGCAATATAAATCAACAAGAAGAAACTAACACATTATTATTAAAAAACAATTTAGACAATACTTGTCAAACAGTCCCTGTGTTGTTAAACAAGAACGACAATCGCAATACATCGGAAATAGATATAAAAATTACAAATAATTTTGTTTTTTGTCATCATATAGGAATTTTACTATTTATCACATATCTGACAAAAATATGTAAAGAAGTGCCCTTTTCACTTCAATGGTTTGTAACAGTACTAATAGGAGCAGTAAATATAGAACAAACCAAACTTCTTGATTTTGAATCAATAAACTTAATCTTTGGAAATTTTATAAAGAATTTAACCCTCCAGCGAATACAATTATCAGAAATAGGAACTAAAGAAAATTTAAAGAAATTATTACAATTTAATGCACAAATAATAGGAATTGAGAATGATACAAAATTTTATTATGACCCTCATACAAAGCGATATACAGGTATGTATAAAATATTAAAAGGCTGGTGTGGTAATTTAGGAAAAATAGCAAAAATACTCAATATTGATTTTTTTCACACCACAAAAGGTTATCCTTTATATTTGGAACATGATGATAATTACTACGATATGCGAGAGCGATTTTTAAAACAAGTAGAAAGACTAAGAGAAACATTAAATATTCCAGAAGAAAAAAATCTTACATTTATCATTGACAGAGGCATCTACAAAATGGAGCTTTTTAATAATCTGATAGGAACAAAAAATCATATAATAACCTGGGAAAAAGATTATGAAAAAGGTCAGTGGAGAGAGTCTAATATGACAGGCAATTTTACAATTACAAAATATAGAAATAGCTCGAAAGATTTATTAACATACAATATAAAATATACCGAACAAGAATGGTCAAAAAATAGTAAAATACGACAACTAATTGTGTATGCAACCAATCCTAAAAATGTATCAATAGAGTTATCAATTCTTGTAACAAATCCTGCAATACCAGCAAAAGATTGTATTACAGATATGTTAAACAGATGGATACAAGAGAATGATAATAAATATTTAATTACACACTTTGGAATAGACTACATAACAAGTTATGATATATTTACATATAAAGAAATCAAACATATTTTAATAGAAAAAAATATAAAAAGCGGAGAATTAAAATCTTTGCAAAATGAAAAAAAAAATATTGAAAAAGAACTATCAAAATATTTAATTTCAGAAAATCAAAATAAAAAATCAAACAAAAAAATTCAACAAAAAATTAATTTTTTATCAAATGAGTTAAAAAGAATCAAATCAGAAATCAAAAATGTATATAAAACACAGTCCAAAATTGATTATCTAATTAAACAAGAAACAATTAAATTAGATACATGCAAAAAAATAACTATGGACACCATAAAAATTATAGCACGTAATATTTTTTATTTATCTATAAAACAATTTATAAAAATGTATGATAATTTTAGAGATGACCACGTTATTTTTAGAAACTTATCACAATCACATGGTTGTATAATGCTTGATAAAGAAAATGTGAGAGTTCTTTTATACCCTACTATACGATACAGTCCTAAAATTAAACAAATAATTAAAGAATTTCTGGATATTATTAATAGTCAGAATAATGTTCTACCAGATAACTCAAACAGAAAAATTACAATTTCATTATTAGAAGAAAATTCAATTGTGTTTGCGATTCAAAATCAATTAAAAATACCTTTTTAGTGAGGTCTGGATTTATTATTATTTGTCTGAAAAACAGCTACTAACACGTATATAGATTCCTCACGAGAGTTTACACTGAGCGAAGCGAATGTGTTCGGAATGAC
>Ga0154360_1211_pt1 | contig 19037 bp, 13 predicted proteins | sample RifGroA2_FD_115888 | JGI IMG/M metagenome (GOLD analysis project Ga0154360, IMG submission 115888) | Bacteroidetes bacterium GWA2_30_7 | reverse complement strand
CAACTTTAATATTTTTAATGCAAATGCCTGAATATCTTGGGCAAGCATCTGGGTTTTCGACTACAACTTCTATTGGTAAAGAAGTTTGTTGTTTGTTGTTTGACCTACCCCCGACCTCCCGATTTTTCGGGACAGGCTCTTCCAAAGGAAGTGGAGTAAGAGTTTGAAGTTTTTCGGTTAACGAAGGTTTTGAAAATTCAACCAATTGAGTTTGTTTCAGATATGCGGCTAAATCTCTTGCTACGCCAATATGTGAAGCAGCATCAATACGGTTTGGTGTTAAGCCTATTTCAAATACAATATCGCTCTGAATGTTAAAATATTTATTTGCCAATGTTCCGGGAACAGCCTTGCTATCAAGCACTAAAATTCCATCATGAGATTCGCCAAGTCCCATTTCGTCTTCGGCACAAATCATTCCTTCGGAAACTGCTCCTCTAATTTTTGATTTTTTAATTTCAAAACTGCCTTCTTTTCCATAAATAATTGTACCTACTGTGGCAACTACCACTTTCTGACCTTCGGTTACATTTGGTGCACCACAAACAATATCAAGCACTTTATTATATCCAACATCAACTTTTGTAAGGCTTAAACGGTCGGCATCGGGATGTTTTTCTTTATAAATTACATGACCAATAACAAAACCATTTAATCCCCCTTTAACGGTTTCATAATTTTCGATTGATTCAACTTCAAGTCCAATGCTTGTAAGAATTTTGGCAACTTCGTCGGGGGATTTATCTATTTTTATATAATCCTTTAGCCAATTGTATGAAATTTTCATTACTTAAAATTTAGAATTTTAGGAATTAGAATTTAGAATCTAAAATTAACTCTAAATTCCAAACTCTTAACTCAAAATATGTAAAGGCAAAGATAAAAGTTTTTGATTACATCTTTACTAAACCTTCAAGGTTTTGAAAACCTTGAAGGTTTTTTTTACATTATTCAACTTTTGAAAAGTTAGAAAGGTTTGAAAAATTTGTTATATTTATTGCTCTATTAGCTTATACGTTTCAAAAAATTGTTCAGGCGGTTCTTTTATTAAATCAATAATTTTTTGCTTACCATATTTTTCTTCAATTTTAAGCCCAATATTACAACCTACTATGTAAAATAATCTGTCGCCCGAACATTGACCTAAAATATTGCCTAAAATTTCATTTGTTATTTCTTTGTTTGAATTTTCATCTAAATATTTCAAAACTTCTTGAAATTGATTAATTTTTATTTTCAATGCTGATGAATCAAGTAATGTTTTATAATCATTATCCGAAATTTCGTTTGTTTCAATTCTTTTTTGATATGGTGTTAGTGTTGCTAGTCCTTCGTTCATTGTCATTGATAGTACAATTGCTTTTAAATCTTTTACCGTTTTTGCTTTAAAAATGTCAGGAAGTTGATGATATTTTTCAAATCCTATATGAAATAGTTCGTGAGAAATGTAAAATTTTATTTCATTATTGTTATCACGAAACTGCTTGTAATCAATGTTTACACAAATTTGTTCGTTAAATGCAATTCCATTATATCCACCTATTACAAAGTAAATAATTGCATTTTGTTTATAATCTTTTGGCAAATAGTTTAGTGGAAGGTTAACGAATTTATTTATAATTTCTTGTTCGTTATTTTTTAACCATTGAATAATTTGCAATAGAGTATCTGTACGCTCCTTAATTCCCGAAAAATCAAACCCATCGTCTTTTCCTTTTAAGGAGTTCGATAAATTTTCTTCGGTTAAAGGTTGCGAAGAAAATAATTTACTATGCTGTAATATAAGCTGATAACCAGCGTGATTTAATATTTTCTGTTCGTTTTTATTGAGTGTATCAGTAAAATATTTAATTACAGATTCAGCTCCGGTATAATCAAATTTTACTTGAGCAAATAAACTCATATTTATAATAAAGATTGATATAATTATTGATAAAAGTAATTGTTTCATAATTTTTTCAATTTATTTGTTGCTTCAACCATTTGTGAAAATCCTTATCACTTGATTTTGAAATCAGTTTTTTTAACCCAATTTTATCAACAAAATATCTAAAAACAAATCCATATTTAATATAACTTCCTCTTTCGGTATTTTCGATTGTTTCCCAAATTTCTTTAGAGTTTAGTTTAAATTCTGATTTTTTCAATTGGTCGGCTGCAAAAATCGCAAATCCTTCATAAAACCATATTGGACCCATCATTTCTTCATTTCCGTTTAATATCTAATATGTAATCTATGTGCAATTTCGTGAGTCAATAATTTTTCAAAGTATTTATCTTCATTGCCTTCGGGGTAATTTTTATTATATATTTCAGGCGAAACAGACAACAAAATTTTATTTTCTAAACATGCGGAATAGCTTTTTGGAAGTTCCATATTTTTATCTGCTCCAACAAGAATTAGTAACGTAGTGTCAAAACCTTGTTTTGTATCAAATATCATTATACTGTCCATAAAACTTTCGGTAGTTAAATTTTCCCAGTTATACTGTTTGGCAAATATTCGTATTCTTTCGAGTGCAGAAATAACTGCCTTTTCAAATTCCTCCCGTTGAGGCTCTAATTGATTTGAAAGAATCAGAGGTGTTTTTAATTGTACTTTTTGATTAATCTCATTTTCTCCCTTAAATGGTTCTTGTTTATTATTTGTTATATTTTTACAAGTTATATTTATAAACATAATTACGATGATTATTAAAATGTTTTTCTTCATATATTGAAATTTTAATTATTAATTCATTTTCAGTTATTTCACGATGGAATATTCGTTCATTTTTTTTCTTTATCTCAAATTAAAAATTCGCATTTACTAATTGAATTTCCGTACTTTTTTAGTTATGATTATGTCATTATTTCATTATAAATTTAGTTAATTCGATTGGAAGTGAAGGCAAATCCTTGTTTAATTGCCTAATGAACTCATATTTTTTTATAAAATACTCAGGTCCGCTTTTTATACATTCACGCAAACCTTCTTTTCCATAATATTGTTCAATATGATAAGCAATAAACAAACCTGTTATACAAATATACTTTTCCCAATATTTTCCAAAAAGTCCTGAATTTAAAGCGTTATTGCGTACTTCTATATTTTTTTTGTCGTTGAATATAACCTTTGAACTGTCTAAAAATGAGTTGAAAGCTTCTTTTTCTTTTTGTTTTAATTTATCGCCATTATTATAACCTTCAATTAATAATTTCCCATCAGAGATATAGTGAGCCAATCCTTCATTTAACATCATGTATAACGTATTGTAGCCTACGTTTTCATTGTCAAATACAAGCCAATTACTTTTAATATAATCTGAAAAAATAGCATGAAACAATTCGTGCGACATAACATCTTTTAAAGCATCCATTTGTTCAGAAAGAGTGTTGCCGTAAGTCATGCAAACTAATGTCAGGTTAAAAATTATAGCTGGTGTTCCTTGATTTGAAACAAAATATTTACCATTGCTATTGATATAATTAAATGTCATAGCGTCTCCCCATTTCCAACCCGTGCAAGTAAAATAAACTTCGTAATTACGTGGTGGTGTATAATTATCTGGAAAATATTTATCGGCTCGATTATAAACTTCATCAGAGAAATTTGCATTTTTTATTTTATTTAATAACTCAGTAATTTCAATTCGTTTTTTGTAGGCATCGTTAAGTAAATAAAGACTACCCGATGTACTATCTTTATAATTAAATTCATTTAATGCCTCTTCAAAAGTTATAACTTCCGTTTCGTGTTCATTTAAAAGTTGTTGCATAAGATGATTATCAGAAAGATTAGCAAGATTGCTAATATTATTTTTAGCGCAGCCATTTTGCATCCAAATCAATAAAGAGTCTAAAGACTCTGTTTTAAAAGTTAATTTATTTTGTGAAAATAAATTACTTTCGAGTAAAATAAATAAAATACCTGTTGATATTATTTTCATAATGTCATGTATTTGTTACGTTTTCTTTAAAAAAAAAGTTTGCATTTTGAACATGTGGTTGTTATTTTTTCAAAGGATTAGTTACGAAATAACATGTGCATTTGATTAAGCTCACTGCATACAGGACTCTGCGTTATTAATTGACGCAAAGTCCCTTTTAGGAGACTCTGCTGGAGGTAATTATATAATCATGTATTTTGTAACAATTTCAAAGCAATTCATTTTTTTATTTTATATCTGTCTTTTTGGTCAAATAAAGTAATGTCTTTGTATCCTTTTTTAACTTTTGCAGAATGTTTTTGGTCTTTCTCAATATAATAATAATCACCTTTTTGAAAGATTTGTGTTTGTCCTTCAATGGTTAATTCTATTTCGCCTTCAAGTACTATTCCCCATTGTGCAGCGTGTGAATGTTCTGGAACTTCAACATCATTTTCAAAATTCATAAAAATGATTTGTTGTTCAAGTGCTTGAATTAAATGAGATGTTACACCTTTAAACGGTATTTCAGCTTGAGGATGTTTGCTTATTATTTCTGGAAAAAAATTCTTTAAACTCATTTTATTATTTATTAAAAATTATTTGATTTAATGCTGGTTCTATTGCTAATACATGCCAACCGCCAAATACAATTAAAATTTTATCATAAGACGTTAATTGTTCTTCTATTTTTTTTAGCAAATATTTGTCCCTTAGTTCTTTTGATTTTCGTGCAACTTCGCAAAAATGATGATTTTTTCTGATTGGTGAAAAATCGTCAGAATTAATATTTTCTAAGTTAAATTCTTTATAAAAAAACAGTTTATACATGCTTTTGTAAAAAGAAAACAATTTTTCTTCTTGTGTAAGTTTAATTCCTTCTGCAAATAAGTATCCTTCGATGAAATCTGTTTCGTACAAACTATCTAAATTTTCTTTTTCGTTCCAATAAGTACAAGGTAGTACAAATCTTTCGGAAGCAAAAAAGAACAAAGCTTCTTTTTTTGAAAAGTTTTTTGATAATTCGTTAAATTCCAGACTATCGGGCATATCTCCATTAATCATTTTAATATTTTGTTTGTCGCATAAATATTTTAACAGTCCAGTTTCTCCATTTTTAATTATTGCGGTATTTCTATTTGTATATGTTTTGTTAATTTGTCCTCCTTCGTTAATTGCAATATCTGGTTTGAAATTCGTAAATACTTTTTCTATTTCTGTGAACATTTTATTTGAGGTATCTCTTGAATGTAAAGTTCCAATTACAATTAAATGCTTTTTATTGTTTTGTAAGTCAACTATATATGGGCTTTGAGGTAAATTGCCTAAGCTATCAACCTTAATATCAAGGTATGATATTAGCTTATAGCTTTTTATTTTCTCATTTTCAGAGATTTGACAGCCTATTATTATTACTAAAATCAGAAAGACAAAATGTTTCATTTTGTTTATGAGGTTAATTAAACTATAAATATTTCGTAAAAAAAAGAGGTATTTTTTTTAAAACTCCTCTTTTTCACAAAATCAATGTTTATTTTTTCAATTAATAAAGTAAATGCTGTTTCGATTTATTATTCCAGCCTGCTTGTGATTCGTAATCAACAAAATAGATTTTTAAATCGGACTGACTTTCATAATCAACAAAGAAAACTTTTTTGTCAGCTTGGCTTTCATAATCTACAAAATACCAAAGTCCATCTTTATTAGCTTGAGATTCGTAGCTAACTTTATAGACTTTTAAATCTGCTTGTGACTCATAATCAACTTTAAAAACCTTAATATCAGCTTGTGATTCGTAACTAACTGAATAAACTTTTTGTGCAACAGATAAATTAAAAATCGCACAAATAAAAATAAAACCGAGACCTAAAATAATTGATTTCATAACTTTTAATTTTAATTAATAAACTGTGATATAATTTTTAATGATTCTTCTTTTTCTTCTATAAATCCTAAATGTCCTGAATTTTCTAAACATTCTAGCTTGCCGTTTTTTGGAAGCTTTATATTTATTCCTACATTTTCGTAAGAAATATAATTATCTAATCTTCCAAGAATTAGTAAAAATGGTAATTCTGTATTACTTAAAAAATCAGACATATCATTTCTGCTTTTCATTGCGTTCAGAGCAATAATTATTCCTAAATTGGAAGTGTTTTTAGCGATATTAATTGCAGTTTTAACGTTATCTTTTAATCTTAACAAGTTTATATCTGCAAATGCTTTTGGAATATTTACTGAATAGATTAATTCTTTTTTGCCTTGTTTAACTAGTTGAATTTCTTTGTTTCTAGCTAATTTTTTTTCTTCGTTATCGGCAAATGGAGTAGAATGAAATAAGCAAAAACCTTTTAACTTTTCAGGATATTTTTTTGCAAACTCTAACGTTGCATATCCTCCCATCGAATGTCCAATTAAAAAGGTTTTTTTTAGAGCTAATGTATCCGAAATAAAATAAATTAAGTCTGCAATATCTTCAAACGTTTGATTTTCATTAATAATCTCTGATAATCCATGACCAGGAATATCTATGCAAATAACTTTAAACTTGTTAGACAATTTTGATGAAAAATCATTCCAAATTTCATTTGATTCGAGATAACCGTGAAGTAAAATGATTGCTTTTTCATTTTCATTCCCAAATATCTTGTAACTAATAATTGAATTTTTATATTTCAAACATGAATTCAATAATTTTCTTTTTGAATGAAATTTCAGATTAAATTTAATGCAGACTTAATTAAAAATTTACTTTTTAACATCGTAAAAACAAACTTTTGGCGAAAATATTTTTTCTTCTGCCTTTAGCTTTTTAATTACTTTGTCAACGTCTTTTTTGTCAATTCCTGTTAAATCAGCAATTTCGCCACCTTTTAATGCCTTACCGGCTTTTTTAATAGCACTAATAATTTGTTCTGAATGTTCCATAACGTTTATTTTTTTTTTAAAGATAATAAGAATTAATATATCTTAACGCACTAAAATTATAAAAAATGAGTCGAATTGTATTATTTTTTGTGCTAATTTTTTGTGCTATACCATTTTATGCTCAAGAAAAAGTTCAAATGGAAAATTTAGGTGAAAATGTAAATTCTAAATACAGTGAAATTAATCCTATAATATCGCCTGATGGAAAAATGTTGTATTTTGTTAGATGCAATCATCCACAAAACACATTTGGTGAGGAAGGAAGTCAGGATATATGGTTTTCGAATCTTGGTGAAAATAATAAATGGAGCATTGCTGCAAAAATGAACCTCCCATTTAATACTGAACAATATAACGGCATCATAAATATTACACCTGATGGTAATAGTTTATTAATAAGAGGTGCTTTTACTAAAGGAAAAATACCTGGTAATGGTTACTCTTTTTCTTATAAAACTAAAAAAGGTTGGAGTATTCCGGAAAAAATTAAAATCAAAAATTATACAATGATGGATGTTGGATTAACTAATTCTGCTTGTCTCTCGAATGATGGTAAAACCTTGTTGATTAGCTTTTCAGAAAAATATCAATCAATTGAAAATGATTTATATGTTTCTTTTATGTTAGAAGAAGATAAATGGTCAAAACCCATGAACCTTGGTAAAAAAATTAATACAGATTCGACAGAAGCTTCGCCCTTTCTGGCTTCTGACGGTGTAACATTGTATTTTGCAAGTAATCGAAAAGGCGGTTTTGGAAGTTCTGATATTTATATGACAAAAAGATTAGATGATACATGGACAAAATGGTCTGAACCAACTAATTTAGGAAATTCAATTAATTCGGAAGGTGGCGAAATTTATTATTCACTTGATGCAGCAGGAAAATACGCTTATATTGTTTCTGATAAAAATTCTATTGGCGAAAGAGATATTGTAAAAATATTATTAGGCGAAGAGCAAAAGCCTGACCCTGTTGTACTTGTATATGGCAATGTTTATAATAAAAAGACTAATGAACCTATTGAAGCTGCAATTACTTATGAAAAATTAGGAGAAAAAAGCGAAATTGCCGGTTTAGCCCGTTCAAATCCTGAAACCGGTGAATATAAAATTATACTTCCTTATGGACAATTATATGGATTTTCGGCTGATAAAAAAGGTTTTATGTCGGTTTCAGATAACATTGATTTAAGGGCTGTTGAAGGATATACTGAAATAAAAAGAGATTTATATTTAGTTCCTATCGAAATTGGTCAAACGGTTAGATTACAAAATATTTTCTTCGATTTTGCCAAAGCCGATTTACGACCTGAGTCGTTTCCTGAACTTGACAGAGTTTTGAAATTATTAAACGAAAATCCAAACATGAAAATTGAAATATCCGGACATACCGATAGCGATGGCTCAGATGAACTTAATAGAAAACTTTCTGATAATAGGGCAATTTCTGTAATGAATTATATAACGTCTAAAAGTATATCTACTAATCGAATTACTGCTAAAGGTTATGGCGAAACTAAACCAGTTGTATCAAACGATTCTGATGAAAATAAACAATTAAACAGACGAGTAGAATTTACGGTTTTGGAAAAATAAGTTTAAAAATACTGGTTTAAGCTTTTATTTTTTAATATTCTTGGTTTCTGCTTAATTTAAATTACGTATTATCAAATAATAATAATTGTGTTATTTTTTTTATTGATTTCGAAATAATAGGCAATTTGAAACATTAAATCAAGCCAAAATCGCAGTTATTCGTCATAAAAGATAATTCATTAATCAATAAAAATACGTGTTTTATCAAAAATATTATTTTGGTTTTTGATATTAAAGAGCTGTTATACAGCATGTTTTATTTAAGTTTTAATATTTCATTAACAATTTGATTAAAAGATTTTAACTATTTTTATAAGTTAAAAAAATATTAAAATGAAAAATTTATTTGTATTACTGTTAATTTTTATACTAACAAGTATTAATGTCGAAGCTGCAACTGTTGACTTTTCTGCAAACAAAGCATGTGAAGGAAAATATACTACACTTGTTGCAATCACAAATTTAAGTGACTCTTTAGTTTTACAATATAAGTGGGATTTGAATAATGATGGTATTTATACCGATGCTTATGGTAAAACTATAAATTATTTATTCGGAAATGCCGATACTTTTTTGGTTAGTTTGATAATTGTGGAAAAATCTGGTGTAATAGATTCTATGTCGGCACCTAAAGAAGTAATTGTATATCCTATTCCGGAAGTAAATTTTCAGACAGATAATCTTTGCGAAGGCAAAAGTGCAACCCTAAAGTCAACATCTACAATTCAATACGGCAGTTTGACTCAATTTCTTTGGGATTTTTATGATGATGGAACTATTGATAACAATTCGGGTTCGTTGGTTTATTTCAATTGTGGAAATGATACTACTTTTATTACAAAACTTGAGGTTGTTGATACTAATAACTGTAGAGCATTTACTACTAAAACAACAACTATTTATCCACAGCCAAAAGCTTCTTTTACAACTCAAAATGCTTGCAAAGGGAAGGAAGCAACTTTTGTAAATAATACTACGATTTCTGGAGATAATATTATGTTTAATTTATGGGATTTTGGCGATGGAAACTATTCTACCACAACCGGAAACGCAACATATACTTATGAAAACGAAGTAATCTATAATGTAAAATTAATTGCTATTTCAAGTAATAATTGTAAAGATACAACTACTCAGAATATTACAATTTATAATAGCCCGACATTAAATTTAACATTTTCACCAGATACAGTAATTTTTGAAGGAGGAAGTGTTATGCTTTCAGCAAGTAGCTCATTTAATAATTATAATTGGTCAACGGGTGCAAATTCACAATCAATTAATGTAAATCAGGGTGGAAATTATTCGTTGGAAGTAACTGATAATAACGGCTGTAAAGACACCAAATCAATTCAAATTACTGTAAAAGGAATAAGCGAAGTAAAACTTAAAAGTGATATTTTAACCCCTAATGGTGATGGTATTAACGACTTTTTTATGATTGAAGACCGTAACGCATACACCAAATGTACTTTAGCAATTTACGATATGTGGGGAATGGAAATTTTCACAAGCACAGATTATAGAAACGACTGGAATGGCGATAATCTTGACACAGGTGCATATTATTATGTAATTGAAACAGATAAGGGAGAATCGAAAGGGAATATAAATATTTTAAGATAATCCAGATAGATGTAAAATGTAATATTTAAGATGTAATATTTAGAAGAAAACTTTGCGTATTAGAGTCTTAGAGGTGCATTGAGCATGTCGAAATGCGGCAAAAGAAAAATTGAAAAATGATTAGCCAAGAGCAAATACAAAACGTTGTAAATATTATTGTTAATAATTTTCATCCCGATAAAATTATATTATTTGGAAGTTATGCATCAGGAACAGCTACAGAAGATAGTGATTTGGATTTAATAGTGGTAAAAGATACCGATTTACAACCACATAAAAGAGCTTTTGATATTTGGATGAAACTTAAAGGGATTCTTATTCCGATGGACATTCTTGTTTACACAAAAAAGGAAATTGAAGAAAGAATAAATGAAAAATTTACTTTTTTATTTAATGCTTTAAAAAATTCAAGAATATTATATGAATGTTAGAATTTTAATAAAAATAGATTTTAAAAATAATTAAAAAAATATATACCAATGAAAAATATATCAAACATTAAAAGTCAAACAGATTGCTTTGCTTCGTTCCTCGCAACTCCTCGCAATGACGACTCGGTTCGCAACCTCAAACCTCAAACTCTTACTCCCCTTCCTTTGGAAGGGGTTGGGGGTAGGTCAAACTTCAAACTATTTCTCCCCTTATTTTCGATTTTTGTATTAATATCACAAATCGTTAATGCTCAACAAATTTCAATTGACAATCAATACATTGTCAACAAATATTCATTATCGCCTGCTTATTCAGGAATAAATGATGTAATTGAAATTTATGCCGGACATCGTCAGAGTTGGACTGGAATAGAAGGTGCTCCCCGAAAAAGCGTTCTGAATATGAATACTCCAGCTTCTTCAAAATCAGGTTTTGGTGGATTTATGAATTATAACCAAGCAGGTATTTTTAATACAATTACTACTCAAATAAGTTATGCTTACAAACTCCATTTTTCAGAAAAAAGCCTTCTAAGTTTCGGACTATCAGGAGGAATAACCAATTATTATATCGGATATTCATATAAAGGCACAGAAACCCAAGCCGACCCTGTTTTAGCGAATAGTCAATCAATACAAAGAACTTATCCTGAAGCTTCTTTTGGTATTTTATACAGAATCAATAAATTTGATATTGGAATTGCAATTCCCCGATTACTTGTTAATAAAACCAAAAATAACGATAAGAGTTTTGTACTTTCTAATCGTCAATACAGAGTTCACATTTCGAACGAATTTAGTCTTGGAAAAAGCTGGCAGGCTGAACCATTTGTTGTTGTAAATAAAACCGATAACAGCAAGCTAATGTATGATATAGCTGCTATTTTTAAATTTAAAAAACAAATTTGGGCAGGAGCAACATACCGTGCAAATAGTGCAATTGGAATATCTGCCGGTATTAATTATAATAACTTTATTTTCAATTACACTTACGAATTTTCGAGTAAAGGAATTGCAGGATATTCATCAGGTTCACACGAAATTACAATAGGCTATATTTTTGATAAAAAAGGTAAAAAGAAATCCATTTTAAATCAGGGTAATCCTTACGAAAAATGGGTGGAATAAACGGAATTTACGATTTGGAATTTAGGGATTTTAAGCTATGTGAAGTTCTATGTAACTATGTTCCTATGTGGTAAAAAGGGATTTATGATTTACGATTTTGAGGTTTTAATTCCTCATTCGTTTCAGGTTTAAAGAAAAGGTTAGAATAACAATATAATAATACAACAATATAATAATTGGAATTATGAAAAAATTTATAGGTTTTCTTATCATAGCTGTTTTATTGATTTGCAGCATACAAAGTTTTTCTCAATCTATTCAAGCTGGTGGATACCATAGCATCATCCTTTGTAGCAGTGGAACTGTGAAAACAACAGGTGCAAACTGGTATGGACAACTGGGAGATGGAACTTACAACGATGCCTTTACACCAGTTTTAGTGAGCGGACTCACAGGTGTAACTGCTGTTGCAGGTGGGTATTATCATACACTTGCTTTGAAAGATGATAGCACTGTTTGGGCATGGGGATACAACGGATATGGACAATTGGGCGACAGTACTTATAATGATAAATTGACTCCTGTTAAGGTTTACGGATTGACAGGAATCATTGCAATATCTGCTGGGCGATATCATTCTCTCGCTGTAAAAAGTGACGGAACCGTTTGGGCATGGGGATACAACGGTTATGGTCAATTAGGCGACAGTACTATAATAAACACGATTATTCCAGTAAAGGTAAAAAACCTCACTGGTATAACATCTGTTTCTTGTGGGTATTATAATTCATTAGCTCTAAAAAATGATGGAACAGTTTGGGCATGGGGATATAATGGATATGGAAATTTGGGAGATAATACAACAACTCAAAGGCTCACACCTGTTCAGGTACACGGTTTGAACGATGTGGGCTTTCTTACAGGAATCACTATTATTTCATCAGGAAGGTATCATTCGCTTGCCCGAAAAAATGATGGTACTGCTTGGGCTTGGGGATATAACGGATATGGAAATTTTGGCAATGGAACATATTCTAATAGTTATACACCTATTAATGTGGTTTCGCTTTCTACAAATGTAATATCATTAGCAGCAGGATATTATCACTCCTTATTTGTTAAAAATGACGGTACTGCCTGGGCTTGTGGGCAAAACTGGGAAGGCGACTTAGGTGATGGAACTAACGTTGACAAAACTACACCTGTTCAAATGCTTGGAATAACTGGAGTTTCTGCTGTTGCTGGTGGCTATGAACACTCGCTTATTCTTAAAAGTGACGGTACATTTTTAGCTTGCGGATATAATTCAGATGGTGAATTAGGTGATGGTTCATCTACAGATAAGTGGACTGCTGTACAAATACATGACTGCTGTACTAACTTACCCAAACTTGCACTTGCTAATAGCTGCCTTGCAATAGATACAACAGTGATTGGAGGAATTTCTCAAAAAACATTTTTTATAAGTAATATTGCTTGTGATACTTTAATTGTAAGCAGTTTTTCAAATTTAGACCCTTCATTTACCGTTACTCCTTCGTCTATTAATATTCCAGCTTATGATTCAGCTTTTGTTACTGTATCATTTTCTCCTTCATCACTTGGAAGTTATTCAGACACACTAACAATTTTTAATAATGATAATGATACTACGATATGCCTTTCGGGATATAGTGTTCCGGCTCCTGCAATTACAGTTAATCCTACTTCTTATACTGTAAATCTGACTTGCGGTGATTCCCGTACCGATACTTTACTCATTTCAAACTTTGGTGCTATTGGCTCTGAATTAATCTATTCAATTTATGGAAATGAATTTTACGACTCAACTTCATTCGTACAATATTTTATAACTGATGCAACCACAATCCATATTTTTCAGGATGTGCCTGATGTTGATTCTGTTTATATAACTGTAACCATCAATGGCGACTATGATTCTGGTTCTGAATTTGCTGACGTGTATGTAGAAGGCACTTTAATTGAAACCATCCCTGATGGCGACCTTCTTGAACAAGATATTACAAGAAATTATGCATTCGGTGGATCGCAGGTTACTACCTGGCTCGCTGACGGACAAATTGTTGTAACTGTGGATAATTCTTCAAACGTTGATGATTTTGGTTCTACTGATTATCATAGAGTTACACTCACAGTTCAGGGTGCATTACCAAATTGGCTTACTGCTAATCCTGCTCAAGGCACAACTACTCAAGGAGGAACTGACAATATAATTATTAATTTTAATACTACAGGTTTAATATCCGGCACCTATAATTCTCCAATCAATATAAGTTCCAATGACGTATTAAACCCGATTATAAGTATTCCCTGCACATTAAATGTAATTGGCTATCCCGAAATTGCAATTTCAACCGGTAATTTGGACTTTGGTTCAATAATGGAAGGAGCTACAAAAATTGATTCATTTCTAATTTCAAACTTGGGTTGTAGCGATTTAGATATTTCAAATATTACTAATTCCAGTTCTGAATTTTCTGTTAATACTACAAACTTTATAATTCCTCCTTTTGGTAACCAATACATAATTGTTACTTTTAATCCTCAGTCGGTTGGTAATATGTATGATACGTTAAATATAATTAATAACGATTCAAATTTAACAGTAAGTTTATACGGAAATTCTACTCCAGCTCCAGTAATGTCTTGGACTCCAGACTCTTTCAATGTTACAATAAATACTTGTAACGATTCAGTAGTTTTACCTTTAACAATTTACAATACCGGAAATTTTGTTTTAAATTATTCGATTAATAATCAACAGATTCTAGCTCCTTTATGCACTCCTGCAACCACAGGTTGGTGTTGCGATATGGGAATTATTAATGTAACATTTAATACAATTAATAAACCATCTCCGAACGGTGCCGAAGGTTATAAAGATTTTTCTACATCATCCAGTACAACATTAATACCTGGCGGAACTTATTCAATATATGTTAAAACTGGTGTACAATATAACGAACACGTTCGTGCATGGATAGATTATAATAATAATGGAACATTTGAAACTAATGAAAAAGTATTAGAATCAATAAGTGGATATATAAATCATAGTGCAAATGTTACAATTCCAATGAATGCAGTAAAGCAAACTCCTTTAAGAATGAGGGTTATGTCTGAATATTCAGGATATTCTGCTCCACAACCATGCAATAATGTTACTTACGGTCAATGCGAAGACTATTCTGTTATTATTGGAGATTTCTTATCTCTTTCGAGTACTTTTGGAACAGTATTATCAGGCGATTCGTCTATTATAAATTTAACTTTTCGTACTGAAAATATTATACCGGGAACTTATTCAAATAATATTGTATTTGATTCAAACGACCCACTTCATTTAACCGATTCAATACCATATACATTGATTTACAATGGATATCCGATTATTAGTTCATCAGTTAATTGTTTGGATTTTGATTCAATTTTACAATTTAACTCCAAAACCGATTCATTATGGTTTTATAATATTGGTTGCGATACTTTGCATATAACTAACATTACTAATTCAAGTTCGACGTTTATTACAGATACTACTGCCTTTACTATTTTACCAGGCGATTCGGCAAAACTATTTGTAACTTTCAATCCATCAGTAGTTGGCGATACTTACGATACATTGCGTGTTATTAACGATGATTCCAACATAAATATTTGTCTTCATGGATATGCTTATCCTCCTCCAGTAGCTTCATTTTCACCCGATTCATTCTATGTAGTTTTTAATACATGCAACGAAACATCAACTTTACCTTTAACAATAACTAACACAGGTACATATCAATTAGATTGGAATTTGAATACAGTAACAGAAAAATCACTTTCATTCGATGGAAACGATTATATTTCGGTTGCAAATACAGGAACTCTTCCAACAGGAAGTGTTATGACTGTGGAAGCATGGATTTATCCAACATCCTATACCGATGCTAGTTACAACGGTGTTGTTTCTTTTGGTCCTCGCTGGTGTACAGGCTCATCGTTTTTATTATCAATGACAAATGCTGGTCGTCCTTCGTTTGCGAGTTGGTGCAACGATTTTGTTCCAAGCTCTGGTCCAACAGCAACTTTAAATGCATGGAATCATATTGCCGCAGTTCTTAATGGAAATAATATTACTCTTTATTTGAATGGATATTCGTGGACAACAACTATGGGAATAGTCCCAAATGTTCAAAACGGTCCATGTAATATTGGTTGTACCGATAATACTGGTAGATTTTTTAATGGCAGAATTGATGAGGTAAGAATTTGGAATACAGCTCGAACTGCTTCTGAAATTTCTAATAATCAAAATATAGCTATTAATCCTGTTCAAAATGGACTAAAAGCATATTTCAAGTTTAATGAAGGCAATGGAAATTCGGTTATAGATTTTACCGGAAATTCTCATACAGGAACAATTAATGGTTCTTCTTATAATTTCAGTTCACCAATTTCAAATATCATATCTTTAAGTTCATCGAATGGAACTGTTTTAACTGGCGATACTACTATTGTAAATATTACTTTTGATTCAAATAACTTAATTGCAGGAACTTATAATCAGGAAATTGTTTTTACATCAAACGACCCACTGTTAAGCTCCGATACTATTTCATGTACAATAATTTATAATGGCTATCCAATAATGGCTGTTTCTGATAGTTGTTTGGCATTCGATTCGTTAATTCAATATCAATCAACTACCGATACAGTTTGGTTTGCAAATTCAGGTTGTGATTCGCTAAAAATCACAAATATTACTAACTCATCAGCTTCTTTTTCTGCATCTCCTTCTACTTTTTCTGTATTTCCGAACGATTCAGTAATGTTAATAGTAACTTTTAGCCCTCAAAACTCTGGAAATAACCTTGATACATTACACATTACTACTAACGACTATGATGTTGATATTTGTTTAAGCGGTTACGCTTTTTATCCTCCAATTATTTCATATTCGCCCGACTCTATTGATGTTACAATTAATGTTTGTAATGATTCTGTTACGCTACCACTTACAATTTATAATGTGGGTGATACTGATTTAGTTTATGAAGTGTTTGAGAATGGAAATAGCGGAACGTTTACTGCCGAATATTACTATAGTGCAGGTACAGGTTCTTCACCATCTTTTGGAACTTTTGTTTATTCTATAAATGAGCAATATATAAGTCATGAATGGGGAGGAAGCGGACCTGGAAACGGTGTTGGAAATGATGACTTTCAGGTTAAATGGAAAGGAAGCATTAATTGTGAAACAACAGGAACTTATAATTTCAGAAGTTATTCTGATGATGGCGTCAGGCTTTATATTGATGGTCAATTAGTTATCAATTATTGGTTTGACCAGGGTTCTACAAGTAGAACAGGCTCAAAATTTCTGAATAAAGGAAATCATGATTTGGAATTTCAATATTACGAAAATGGAGGAGGAGCAAATGCTTATCTTTATTGGACTCCACCTTCCCAAGCAGAACAACTTATTCCGGCGACTTTAATTGGAAATACATCTCTTATTACTTCAATAAATGATACTATTATATCGGGAGATTCTGCAATAATTAATATAACATTTTACTCCTCAGAATTAATTACAGGAGTATATAATTCTGAAATTATTATAAATTCCAATGACCCATTAAGCCCATCTGATACAATTCCTTATACATTAATACTTAATGGTTATCCATTAATTTCACCATCAGCTAATTGTCTCGAATTTGATTCAATAATACAGTATAATTCAAAAACTGATACTCTTTGGATTCTTAATTCAGGCTGTGATTCATTATTCGTAACAAATATTACTAATTTATCATCATCATTCTCGGTTGACACAACATCTTTCGCAATTACCAGAGATGATTCAGTACAGGTTATTGTTACTTTCAATCCCGATATAGCGGGTGATGTATTTGATACATTATTAGTTGTAAATAACGACTCAAATATAAATATTTGCCTTCATGGTTATTCTTACAGCCCACCAATCATTTCACATTCACCCGATTCAATTGTTGCAATAGTTAATACTTGTAACGATTCTTTAACAGTTCCAGTAACAATTTATAATACCGGTGATTACGATTTAATTTATTCAATTAATAATTTATCAATTTTACCTGCTCAATGCACACCAGTTACAACAGGTTATTGTTGCGACATGGGTATTAAAAATGTAAAATTTAATACTATTAATAATACAACTCCAAATGGTAGTGAAAGTTATAAGAATTTTACATCAACTCAGCAAACCAGAGTTTTACCCGGACAAACTTACAATTTATACGCTCAAACCGGAACACAATATAATGAAAATGTTTTGGCTTGGATTGATTATAATAATAATGGAATTTTTGAAACATCAGAAAAAGTGTTAGAATCATTAAGTCAATTTATTAATCATTCTGCAAATGTTACAATTCCTACAAATGCGGTAGAAAACACCCCTTTACGAATGAGAATTATGTCTGATTATTATTGGAATGCTGTACCACAATCTTGTAATAATGTTCAATATGGTCAATGCGAAGACTATTCAGTAATGATTGGTAATAAAATTACCTTATCGGCTAATACAGATACAGTTGCTCAAAATGATTCATCAATTGTAAACGTTACTTTTTATACCGACGATTTACTTTCAGGAACTTATAGTGGAAATATATCCATTTCATCAAACGACCCTTTAAATCCTGTTGATACAATTAAATTTGATTTAATTCTTAACGGATATCCAGTTGTTTCGCTTTCAGATTCTTGCATTGAAATGGATTCAATAATCCAATATAATTCCAAAGTTGATAGTATTTGGGTTTATAATACAGGTTGTGATACATTAAAAGTAACTGATATTAATTCTTTAACGGCATATTTTTATGCCGATACAACATCGTTTAACATTGTGCCAAACGATTCAATGCAGATATTCGTAACATTTAATCCAAATATTGCAGGTAATATTTACGATACACTTGAAATAATAAATAATGATTCAACTCTGCATGTTTGTTTACATGGTTATGCAATAAGTCCTCCTATTATCTCGTATGTGCCCGATTCAATATATTCTATAATAAGTACTTGTAGCGACTCTGTAACTATTCCGATAACTGTTTATAATAGCGGAGACTATTCTTTAAATTGGTCATTTTCAGTTGATGCAGGAACTATTTCAGACGATTTTGAGCCGACAATTGATAACAGTTTATGGAGCTTAATTGATGGAGGAGTAGCTTCTGCAAATTGCAGTTTTAATTCAGCAGGAAATGCTTTATATTTTGATGGAAGCTCAAGACAAGCAATAACCCGTAGCTTTAATACATCTTATGGAGGTCAAATTGAATTTTATTTGAAACTCGGAACTGGTGGATGGCCCTGCGAAAATGCCGATGGTGGCGAAGATGTAACGTTACAATATTCTATTGACAATGGAAATAGCTGGGTTAACATAAATACTTATTTAGCCGATA
>Ga0154360_1239_pt1 | contig 19601 bp, 10 predicted proteins | sample RifGroA2_FD_115888 | JGI IMG/M metagenome (GOLD analysis project Ga0154360, IMG submission 115888) | Bacteroidetes bacterium GWA2_30_7 | reverse complement strand
ACTCTTCGTAAACTGCTTCAAGCTCGGTATGAAAAAGTCTTAAAACAAGTGTGCTGAATCGTTCACTTTCTATTTTTAGCCATCTTTCTATTTCATTTCCGGGAATATCGTTTATGTAAACTGTTTCTTCGTTAGAAGTATAAGCATTTGTACCTTTTCCACCAATAATAGCAATTAGTTTATCGTATTCGTTTGGAACTGCATATTGTGCAGCTACTGTTGAAAGGCTGTCTATTTGATGATAAATTTTTCCCTTTTCGGATTTGTCAGTTGTATTTTTATGTTTTTCGAATAAATCTGAAATTTGATTTAATAAAACACTTTCGGATTCCCAATTTAAAGAGCCAATTTTGCTTGTCCCTTTAAACATCATGTGTTCGAGATAATGAGCCAAGCCGCTAGTTTCAGATGGGTCGAAAGTCGAACCTGCTTTAACTGCAATTAAAGTTTGAATACGTGGTGTTTCTACATTTTGAGTTAGATAAACTTTCAGACCGTTTTTTAAAGTATAAATACGGGTGTTCATCGGATCGTTTGTAACGTATTCGTATGAAAACCCATTTTTATCGTTCGCCGTTTCGGTTTTGTATTTATTGTTACAACTATTACATGAACAAATAAATAGAATAATTACTACGCTAATAATATTTAATACATTTTTCATAAGATTGTAATTTTAAGTGAGTTTTATATTTATTTTTACTTTTTTGCCACTGATTGCACAGATTTGCACAAATTTCTACAGATATTATTATTATCATCAAAGTTTGTTTAAATCTGTGAAAATTAGTTTAATCTGTGGCATTATTTCCTTACTTAATAAGCTAATTATTTTATTAATAATTCTTTAATATCAAAATCTAGTTCAATATCGAAATTAGGTTTCAAAGTAAGTTCTTTTTCATAAAAAATAACTCTTTCGGGTTGACGTTTTAATTTATAATTTCCAGTATCCCATTTTTCATTGTCATTATCGTCAACAATAATTTTTATTTTATATGTATTAGGTTTTTGGTACGAGAAAATTAATCTTGAATCTTGATTAGCAAATTTTTCTTCAATAACAGTACCACTTGCATTTGTAAACTGAATAATAACAGGCTTTTCAACATTTTTCAAATTTAAATATAACGTAACATAATCTTCTAATTTTTTAGTTCTGAATTTTAAGTTCAAACTATCTGAATACTGGTCAATAAAATTGACAAAAGCCATAGAGTCGAGCTGAATTTCGTATAATGATTCGCTTTCCCAGTTATATTTAATTTCAATTTTTCGAGGCGATAATGTGTCGTAAATTAATGAATATTTAAGGGGTTTTTGGATAGAGTCAATTATTTTATAAACTTTAAGTAAATCGGCATTAAAAATTTTATACGGACTTTCTGTTGTAATATATACAGATTTGTTTAAGTCAACAATTCCACCGTTAGAAATGTTTGAATATATTGAATATACCGAATCAACAATTGCCTTTTCGTTCTTTTTTGATTTAGATTTATAAGTTATGCTTTTCCCAAAAACTGTATCATTTTCAAAAACAATTGAATTATCTTGCAGCACCACAGGATAATTTACACTAAAACTTAACGAATCTGTTTTTATTAGCGAAGAATCATTTAACCAGCATGTTAAAGTATCGAAGTTGAGGGAATATTCCGAAGAAATAAAATTGTCTTTGCTTTCAAAAAGTGGAGTAAGAACCGGCTTCGAAATGCATGATTTACTAAAAATAATTTTGATTTTATGCTTATCGCTTCGTTCAGTTTTTTGAATTTTGATTTTCTTGTTATCTTCTTCAAAAAGGTTTAATAATAAATTTTGATGCGAATATTCTGTTTTTGATTTTCTGATACTATCTTTTAACATCAGATTTACAATCTGTTCGACCGAATCCTTAACAAAAATTGAGTCGGTATTATTTGAGCTTTTTATTAACGAATCGCTATAATATTTTCGTAGAGTATCGGTAGCAAACGTATCAATATAGCTTATAGATGTTGCAAAAGGAGTTATTGAGGAATCTATAAATGCAAACATTTCGTTCGGAAGGTCAAATTTATTATTATTATTTGCGTCTTTCAGGGCAAAAATATTGTATGTTCCACTAGCTAAGTTAGAAATTTCAAAACCGCCGTCTTTATTGGTTTTTGCATAATAATCGGGTGGAGTTTTAACTGGGGCGGTGTCGTTTAAATTTTTATAAAGCAAAACTAAAACATTTTCTTCGGGTTTGATATTGTTGGAAATATTTACAATTCCTTTAATTGTAATAGAATCAATATATTCGCCTGTTGAAAACACATATTTAAAATTTAAAATAGGATTGTTTTCTGTTAAATCGGCAATAGATTTTCCAAAATTTATACAATATGTTGTACTATCTTTTAATTCGGAATTGAGTTTAATAATCAACTCTTTACCTTTTGCTTTTACTTCGGGTTTTTCGGCAAATAAAGGCGATGAGTAAACTTCTTGTGCAGCATTATTAACCTGAATAAATTCGTTGAAGGTTATTTTTATTTGTTTTTCGTTAAATTTTGTAGAATAATTTTCTGGTGTAATTTCTAACATTACCGGCGATACAATGTCTTTTGGACCACCTGTTGGAGCTACAATGTTAGCACAACCATATAACAGAGAGACTATTAATAAAGATATTATTTTCCAGAAATTCACCTTCAAACCTACATGAATTTTTTTAAATTCTCAAATCCAAATGAAAATTCATGTACGGTTCCCTCTGGCAATTAAAAAACAAATAATTTACAGTGGAAATATATATATTTTTATATTCTAATTTGTTTGTAAATACTCAGTAGCTATAAATTTATCTCGCAAAGTCGCAAAGAACGCAAGGACTTATGACCGAAAATGAAAATATTGAATTAAAAGGATTGCAAATAACCTGTTGGAACGCAAAGAAAAAAATCATAAATGATTTTTTAAACCTTGCGGACTTAAAACTTTGCGTTCTTTGCGTCTTTGCGAGAAACAATATGAGCGAGAAATAATGCGCAACTGAGTAGTAACATTTGTTTTAATCGAAATCGAAATTTTGTAATTTTAAAAAATTATTAAGTTATCATTTTAAATTAAAAGATTAAATTGCAAAAAAATTATTCAAATTATATTTTATTAATGATTAAATTATTAATCATATCATTATCAGTCGTATTTACTTTATCTTTTAACGATTTATATTGCCAAAGTTCTTTATTAGATTCTCTTGAAAATAAACTAAAAATAACTAGTTCAGATTCGGCAAGAGTTAGAATTTTATTGGAAATATGTGAAAACACAAAAGATTACGAATATTCAAAACAATTATCAAAAAATGCTTTGGAAATTAGCGAAAAATTATTGAAAATAAATTCAGACGATTCTAATTTAAAAAGAAACAAAGCATGGTCGTTATTAGCATTAGGAATTAGTTTGTATAAAAGCAAAAATTATATTGATGCAATTAAACAATTTGAAAATTGTATTCAATATTCTTTAGAAATAAATGAAGGTAAAATAGTTAGTAAATCGTACATAAATATTGGTCATTGCCATTATTATTTAAACGATTGGGATAAAAGTGGTTTTTATTATAAAAAAGCCTCAAAGATTTCATTCAACCTTAAAGAATTTCACGAAAGTGGTGAAGCAAACAGAAATCTAGCTGAACTATTTGTAGAAAGAGGTAAGTTTGATAGTGCACAAATCTATTTTAGTAAAGCAATAAAAGCGTTTGAGTTTGTAAAAGATGAGTTTCGTATTGCACAAATTTCTCTTGCTTTAGGAAGGGTGCATTACTCAAATGCTAATTATTCTGAAGCTCTGCAATTATATCAAGAGGCATTATTGGTATTTGAAAAACTAGACAAAAAAAAGGATTTAGCATCTACTTTAAATAATATTGGAATTGTTTTTTATATGCAAAAAAATCCTACTCAAGCAATTGATTACTATTATAAATCGCTTAAACTTAAAAAAGAAATTGGAGACGAAATAGGGGTGTCAAATTCGTACATTAATATTGCTTTAATAATGCTTGAATTAGATAAATTAGATGAAGCACTTAGGTTATTTAACGAAGCACTTTTGATTAAACAAAAAATTAATGATAAATCCGGTATTGCAGATTGTTACGCAAATATGGCAACTATTTATAATCGGTTCAAAAAACACGAAAATGCATTTGATTATTTAGAAAAAGCATTCGCAATTTCAGATGAGTTAAGCCTTGATTTTAAAAAATGTGGACTATATGTTAATTTATCTAAAACAAAATTATATCAGAATAAGCCATTAGATGCGATTCCTTATGCAGAAAAAGCGATAGAATTATCTAAAAAAATTAATGCTCGAAATTTTTTATTTCTTGCTTATGAAAATTTAGCAGAAGCAAATTTAAAAATTAAAAATTTTGAAAAGGCATATTATTGTCTATCAGAAGCTACTATATTAAAAGATAGTATTTTTAATGAAAAAAGTACCGAACAAATTAATGAAATGCAAGCAAAATATGAATCAGAAAAAAAACAAAAAGAAATTGAAATTCAAAAAATTGAATTAGCAAGGCAACATGCTGAAATAAAACAGCAAACAACTCAAAAATATGCTTATATTATTGTAATATTTCTATTGTTTTTAATATCTGTTTATGTGTTTATAAGTTATCGACAAAAAAGAAAAGCAAATATTTTATTATCTCTTCAAAATGCAGAAATAAAGCAACAAAAAGAAGAAATTACTGCACAAAGAGATGAAATTGAAGCACAAAGAGACAAAATAATAATACAAAATTCTGAAATAACAGCTTCTATAAAATATGCCGAACGAATTCAATCAGTTATTTTACCCGATTTTAAAATTTTTAGTGAAAATTTTTCTGATTATTTCATCCTTTTTAAACCGAAAGATATTGTATCTGGTGACTTTTATTGGGCAACAAAAATTGATAATGTAACATGTCCCATTGTAATTGTTGCTGTAGCCGATTGTACAGGGCATGGAGTACCTGGTGCATTTATGAGTATGCTTGGAATAAGCTTACTAAACGAAATCGTTAGAAGAAAAGAAATCGTAGTAGCAAATGAAATATTAAACGACCTTCGAAAAGAAATAATTTACGCTTTACAGCAAAAAGGGGCTTTGAGTGCCTCAGCCTTCAAAGAATCGGGCGAACAAAACTCCGGCGTTTCGCTAAGTGTAAAAGACGGGATGGATATTAGCCTAATTGTGATAAAGCCCCAAGCTCAAAGTCCAAAATCCAAAGTCCCAAGTGAAGAAGAAAGTGAAAAAGTGATACAAGGAGAAAGTGAGAACGAAGCAGATAATAATCAATCGTCAATAAACAAACAATCTTACAACGCACAGTGGGCAGGAGCTAATAACCCACTTTGGATAGTTCGCTGCTGCTCAGAGATGCCACCTTTTGAAAAGGTGGCATCTCTGAGCAAGGGTGCTGTAACACAATCCTCTGGATTGTTGTCTAACGAACCGGAGGTTCGTGATACAGAACTTACAAACCAGAGGTTTGTGTTACAGGAGCTAAAGCCTGACAAAATGCCCATAGCCATTTACGAAAAAATGGATAGCTTCACAAACCACGAAATACAATTATATTCAGATGATTTAGTTTTTCTTATGACTGATGGCTATCAAGACCAATTTGGTGGAACAAGTCAAAACGGAAAAAAATTCAAATCAAAAAACATTAAAAAATTAATTTTAAAAAATTCTGATTTTCCGTTATTTAGACAAAAGGAATTATTAAAAACCACTTTAGATTACTGGTGTAATAATATAGAGCAAACAGATGATATTACGATTTTAGCTATAAAAATCTAAAACATTATATTTTTTTTTAAAATATCTTTACTTTTACATCGTTAAAATCTAAAATCAATTATAAAAAAATATGGAAAATACTCTTCAAGGAAGTTCAGGAAATAATAAGAGCAGAATAATTTTTATTGGAATTATAGTATTATTGTTAATTACAAATTCAATTACCGGTTGGCTTTATTATCAAGAAACACAGGCTATCAAGATACTGACAGTTAGGGTTATTGACACTAACGATGAGAAGGAGCAAATAACCAGCGAGTTAAATGCTTTACTTGAACAATACGACGAATTACAAACTACAAACGATACAATAAACGCAAAACTTGCAGGCGAACAGGAACGGATTAAAACTTTAATGGAAGAAATTAAAAAAATTAAAAGTGCCTCTTCTTATCAGATTGCACAATATAAAAAAGAGCTTACAACACTTAGAGACGTAATGAAGAGTTTTGTTACTCAAATAGATTCTTTAAATATTCGGAATCAGGTTCTTACTGCCGAAAATATTAAAGTGAAAACAGAATTTATAAAAGCCAAAGACGTTAATAGTCAGCTTACAAAAACTAACGAAGATTTATCTAGCAAAGTAACAATTGGTTCGGTAATTAAAGTATCTAATTTATTACCTACGCCTTTGAACAAAAAAGGAAAAGATGTTAGTAAAGCAAATAAGGTTGATAAAGTTCAAGTCTGTTTTAATTTATTAGAAAACGATTTAGCTCCTTCTGGTGCAAGAAATGTTTATTTACGAATTGCTCGCCCCGACGAATTAGTTCTTGCAGATTCAGAGGAAAATACATTCGATTTTCAGGGTGGAAAAATTGTTTATTCTGCAAAACGTGAAGTTGATTATCAGAATAAAACTGTAAATATGTGTATGTTTTGGAAAAACAACGAAGAATTAATTGTTGGAAAATATTTAGTTGATATTTTTATTGATGGTGCTCAAATTGGCTCAACTACTTTTGAATTGAAGTAAATTTACAACTTTATTCTAATGAGGTACAAGTATGGAACACAATAAAAGTTATTTTTTTAACATTACCTCGTTTAAATTCTTAATGTTTTCTGAAAATAAAGCAGAGAAATTAAAGAAATTTAAAGAACTATATGACAAATGAGCTAAAATAAATTCATATTGTTTTTTATACTTTTGAAAAATTACTTCTTTGTCATTGTTTTCAATTTCAATTAAATATGAATCCAAAATAAGTTTCGAAATAGAATCGAATTTCTTAAACAAGGGATATAATTCAAAATAAAATCTTTTGAAAATAATTTTAAATGTATCTTCTAATATCTGTTTTTCGGAAAGTTCAAAGAATTTAGTTGAAATTTGAATGAATAATTTTTCACCTATTCCATAATTGGTTAAAAGTATAATATTTTGTTTTGAATCGGGGTATTTTTTATTTTTTAAACACGAAGACAACCTTTTTAAATCTTTTTCTATTAAATCAAATAATGCATCACCTTTAATAATAACTAATTTATTTTCATCTAATTCAACAATATATTCCTCTGTTTCCAGCTTAATAGAATTACAGATTTCAACCACTTCACGCGACTGGTTTATAAACTCATATTCAAATTGTTCGTAGCTGAAATGCTTTTCATTATTTTTCAATTCGTCAATTTCCATTTTCAGAATTTTGATTTGCATTTTCATGGCTAAATACAACAATAGTAAACCAACCAAAGTCCACAATGTTCCATAAACTCCTCCAATAAAATCAACCTCTTGCCAATTTTCAGGTAATTTAAATAGCCCATAATTCTTTAATACATAATAGTCTTTCAGCACAAATGCAAAATATCCAATTATAAATATTCCAATAGCGACTGATAGTGCAGAAAAAATTAAGTAAATTCTTATTATGATTTCTTTTTTTGCTTTCACAGAACTGTAAATTTATAATTTTTACAAAAGTATGAAAATTAAGACATTAAAAAAGGGCTAAAGCCCTTTTTATTTATCTCTTTTTATAACTATATAATTAATATAAATATTACATTATTTTATTACAATCTTCTTATAATAAATTTTATTATTAGATGAGCCGATTATTAAATATACTCCTGATGCTAATTTTTTTTGCGTATCTATTGCAAATACAGATTCACTTGATTCATCAACAATAAATACTTTGCTATACATTTCATTGCCCAAAACATCTCTAACAACAACTAAAACATCTTTATTCTTTTCTGTTCCAGACATTTTTAAATACATTGGCTGATTATTTAATACAGGATTGGGATAAATATCAAACGAAAATTCTTTGATTTGGTCAAAGTTAACGGCAACCCAATTGGAATAAGTAAATTTACCATCAAAGTCGGTTTGTTTTAATCTGTAAAAAGATATTCCGGTAAATGGATTTTCATCTATCGCAGAATATTTAAGAATTGTAGAACTATTAATAGCTCCTTTTACTTTTGTAACCTCAACAACATCTTCACCATTAACTGATTTTTCAATTGTAAAATAATCATTATTAATTTCACTTGCGGTTGACCAGTTTATATCAACAATATTATTTCCTGCTTTAGCTTCAAAATTGAGCAATTCTATAGGAAGAGGATTAGTGCCACCATTTTTATTACCAAGAGCAAATTTACTGAACGATGTGATAGCATCGGCACCACAAGTAATTTTCCCTCCTCCAATTGCTCCCTGGTTTAAATCTAACCATGCAGTTTCTCCTGAATTTGATTTTAATATTGTTAAATTTGGGTCATCATTAACGCCATCATCTGCACCATAATACACAGCTATTGTGGCGCTTGACAATTTATTAGACGGATCTGTTCTGCTAACGCTATAATATCTAATAGAAGTAACTTTATCAACAGTACCCGGTAATGTCATCGCCGGTGGAGCAGTATTAAATACTTCTGCTGTATAGCTATAAGCTGGGCATCCACCCAAATGAGTATAAGTCAATTCTAACGGACGCCATGCAGTACCTTTACCAACAGGAAAATTATTTGTAACAGGACCAAGTGCACCACCAAGTACATTTTTTATTAATGGTCCATCAACATAACTATCCGCATCCCCAACAGATGCAGCAGTTGCAGCAGTTCCTAAAGTAAGAGAATTAGTGGTAGTAGAAATAAGACCTGTAGTCATTGTCAAACTATTGGTAACAGTAACGGTACTGTTTAAAGTAAGTTTTTTAGCAGTTACACTTTGTCCCATGGTAAGATTATAGAAAGACATTACTCCATCAAGAGTTTGGTCAACACTTCCATTGAATGTAACAGTATTTGTACCGGGAGTGAAAGTACCTCCATTATAATCCCAATTACCACCTACATTAAGATTTGCTCCTGCGGTATAAGTTCCGGCATTCATTATAAAATTGCCTACAACTGTGGTTGTTGCTCCTGCTGTAAAGGTACCTCCATCTAATGTAAATACATCTGAAACAGTTACGAGAGTATTTCCGGTATAAGTGCCTGATGATTGAGTAAAATCATCATTTACAGCTAAAGTAGCAGGTGGTGTAAAATTGCCGGTGGTCATCGTTAAATCATTAACTGTTAGTGTAGTAAATGCAGGAGTATTCGTAGTAAGAGCATTCCCTCCGGTTATTGCAATTTCACAATTATAGAATGTTTCTGCATTTGCAGTACCTGTAATTAATTGTGCAGCATTATTGTCAAAAACAATTGTATTTGAATTTGTAGTCCCATCAAAAGCACCTCCATTGTTTGTCCATGTAGCCCCCGAAAAATTAATTGTAGTTCCACCAACCAATGAACTTGTACTATTTAAAACAACATTTGCATTAATATCTGTGGTAGTTGCTGTTGTAAAAGTACTTGCATCATTACAGGTTAAAACATCGTTTAAAGTTAAGGTAGTACCTCCTGTAAAAATTGTTCCATCGGTATTAATAGTTGCGGTTCCTGTAATAGTCTGAGTAGTTGCTGCATTATGAGTTCCCCCATTAAATTGGGCAGTACCCGAAATTGTCATTGTTGTACCACCTGTAAAAGTGCCAGCCGATTGAACCAAATTATTATTTACAGTCATAGTTGTTGGTCCTGTAAAATTCCCTGTTGTTTCTGTAAAATTATTTACAGTTAAAGTAGTAGTACTGCCACCTACACTTAACGTTTTTCCGGCAGTTAAGGCAAGTTCAACATTATATAAAGTCTGTGATAAAGCACTCCCATTTATAGCTTTATTATCAGTACAGTTAAATTGAATGTTTCCATTACTTGTGGTAAAAGTACCTCCGTTATTGGTCCAGTTACCTCCTAGTGTTAGTGTTTTGTAACCAGTTCCACCAACCCCGTCAGCAATTAATGTAGCCAGATTATCAATTATTATATCACCTAAAACGGTAACAGTTGCATCATTTGTATTTATGTCGGTAGTGCCACTATATGTTGCATCGCCTATAGTTAAGTTATTATTAATTGTTGTTGTTCCATTAACAAAATAATGTGTTCTTCCGTTTGTTTGAGGTTTGCTTTCTAAATAACCATAAATCTGTAGCGAAATATCAGTACCACCTGCATTATCCTGATAATACTGTGTATAACTACCTGTTTGCATATCATAACTATTAAAATTTGTAGGAAATACACTATTGCCTGTCATACGAAAATATGCTCCATTATCAACTTCAAATGTTGTAGTAAGAGTAATAGCATCAATACTATAACCGCCATTGAAAAATTTACCGGTTTGAACAATAACATTCCCGGTAACATTATCTTTTGTTAAATTGCTTCCAAGAGTAACACTTCCACTTGCGTAAGTATTATTAAAATATAAATTATAATATGTGGGGTTTCCGGTAAATACGACGGTTTGGTTTTTTGAAGTACCACAATAATCAAAAATACTACCCAATGAACCCGGATTAATAGTTCCATCAGAATTTAACGAAATATTTCCTTTTAAATAAACTCTGCCACCACCGGCACTTAAATCAAGTAAGGCATCAGAAGCTGTTGTAGTACTAAATATTAAATTATTATTTAAAGTTATGCTTCCACCAATTATATTTACTTCAGCAATCTGTCCAACAGCGGCAACACTACTGCCAATATTCAGATTACCACCCACTGTAGCACTCCCCCCTGCAATATCCCATAAATTAGTATTTGCATTTGTTGGTTGTTTTACAGTAACATTAGAACCAAGAGTCAAGCTGTTGGCAGCTGCGTGAGTTAATGTATTGGCACATGCCATATCATTAAAAATCAATCTGAAAATAGAAGGGTTCATATCTAAAGTTACATCAGTATTAGCAACTGCTATTAAAGGATTACCAATATAAACAATGTCGTTTGCATTATTTGGAATTGTTTGTTTTCCAAAATCAACATTAGCATATAAAGCAGCCGGAGCATTTAAATCTAAAATATTATTATTTGTTATAGTATTAATTGTTCCAATAATAGTTGTAGGACTGGTTGATAAAATAAGAACATCTCCTAAACTAAGCTCAGTAGTAAATAATGTAGTACCATCTCCTGTAACCGTAGTAGTAACACCATCGGTAGATATTTTTCCACTTCGTGCTTTAATCCAGTTTGCCTGATTATTCCATGTAATTGGACCTGTAGTTGCATTATAAATATAATCGGGATTAATTCTATGTCCAACAATAAAATCATATTTAGTAATTCCTGCAATTACGGCATTTGCTCCACCATTAGTAAGCTTAATTGAGTTAGCAAACTGGTCTGTTTCGGTAACATCATACCAACTGGTTCCATCATATTTTTGAATTTCAAAATCGGGAGGATTTATACCACCATCCTTATCTGCATCTAAAAAATTAAATGTAATATCAATATTTGTAAATGTAACATCACCATCGCCATCACTTGTTCTGATTTTCCAATATCTGTTAATATTCTTTGAAGCATCTATATCTGAAGAGGAAACATCTCCATGTTCTGTTGGCGAATTAGATGAAGAACATACTAAATAACCTGCTACAAAACCGGCAGTAATATTCACAATAACAGGAGTATAATCGGTACTACTGCCACCAACTTCAAAAGTAACATCAGCACCACCGGCGCTAATATATTTTTGCAAATAGCCATAAACATGTCCGTTTGTAGGGTTAGTTACAGTAACTCCACTTGGAATTTTCACATAATAACTACCTGTATTAATATTTCCCTGTACAAAATTCAGGTTAGTATTAATAGTAATATCTTCACCTAATGTAACACCAGCTGCATTCGAATTACTTATTTCAAGATTTGTGAAAGTAGTAACACCTGTTGTACTTTGAGCGACTGTCCCGTCAAAAACTACTTTGCCAGCTCCGGAGTTGCCTGTAAATGTTGCTGTTGCTGCTTTAGACCAGTTACCTAATAAAGTAATATTATAAGCAGCCGCATCAGCACTAAGAGTACCGGTGCTTGTGATAGAAATATTACCATTTACCGTAATATCACCTCCTAAAGTAGCAGTCCCCCCACCGCTTTTATTTAAATGATGATAAGTAGTTGAATAAACCGTTTGTGCCCCTCCTCCATTATATTCTACAGTATTGGAATTTACATCAACATCAAATGTAGTTATAGTATTGGTTCCTCCAATATTAAAAATTGAACCATTTAATTGTGTAAATGTACCGACGCCAGATAACGAAGTGCTTACAGTTGTAACATTATTATTCGATAAAGAACCGCTTACTGTTAAATTAGCACATGTAAAACCAGCAGAATTAACTTGATAAGTACCGCTAACAGTAGCATTTGTAATATTAACACCAGAACTACCGCTAATAGTTTTTGTGGCTCCGCCTTGCAGTGTATATGTACCGGAACCTGATGTAAATGTATCATCATTTAGTATATCTCCATTCACAACAATATCTGAATTACCTGAATTATTCAATATTCCACCAGCATTTACAGTAATATTGTTAAATTCCTTTGCCCCTACAGCTCCGGTAATATTAAATGTACCTGTAATTGCAGTATTACCAGTAACTGTTATTTGCTGCCCCGAGTTAGTAGCAAGTCCACTGCTACTAACAGTAAAAGTATTTGCTACACTTGTAACTCCACCAAAAGTAGCCCCAGTAATCGCATTGGTATTTGAAACAGTAAGTGAACAATAGTTACCGGCTTTCATTGTTTGTGCTGCTGTTCCATTATAATTTACTACATTATCGCAATTTGTAGAAGCAGTAAAAGTGGTAACAGTAATAGCTCCTCCAATATTCAAAGTAGAATTAGTTCCCTGAATAAATTCATTTGTGCCTGATAATGATGTGGCAATAGTACAAGTACTGCTATTTGTGAAAGTACCATCTACTGCTAATGTAGGTACAATAAAAGTTATACTACTTAATAATTCGTAAACGCCTGTAACTAATGCCGATGTAATAGTGATATCAGTAGCTGTTCCACTAATTGTATTAGCACCACCGGCTAATGTATAAAGACCTGAACCAGAAGTAAAAGCTCCCGAACCATTTAGTTGAATACTACCATTTACTGTAATCGGGCTATTTCCGGAATTATTCCATGTTCCAGTAGTATTTACAGTAATACCTCCAAATATTTTTGTACCTAATGTACTTGGAATACTTAAAGTACCTGATATAGTAGTTGCTCCTGTTGCAGTGTAATTAACGGTACCAGTATTTTCTATATTTAATGTTCCAACAACAGAAGATGTACTGGTTATAGTTATTGAAGTTGTTCCTGAGCCGCCATTTATTGCAACCGTTCCACTAGGAACAGATAAATTTCCAGTAACATTAACCGTAGTAGTATTAGCAGTAGCAGCAGTTATTGAACCACCTGTCATGGTTAAATTACCTCCTATAGAAAATGTTTCGTTAGCACCATTTACCTGAAGATTACCACTTGATATACTTACATCATTCAATGTATTATTTCCACCAATATTAGAATCACTTAAATTCCCACCACTAATGGTCGTAGTGCCATCAACAGTTAAATCATTACCTACAGGATCAAGTATGCCACTACTTATTGTTAAATTGTTACCAACTACTACTGCACCACCAAGCGAAGCTGTTTTAGCAGTTGTGATTGCAATAGTTAAATTATAATAATTAGTAGTTTTGATAGTTAAATTATTTGTTGCAGTATATTTAACTAAATTTGAGGCTGCATCAACATCTAATAATCCTGTAGCCATGGGAGTTCCTGCAACACTATAATTCAAAGTTGAACCATTATTATTAAGCCAGGTAGCTGTACCACCTCCACCATTCAAAACGTTATTTAAAGTAATATTTCCATTATTTGAAACAGTTGTAGCATCAGTAATAGTAATTTTTATATTAATTGTTGGGGAACCATTGAAAGTTACTGTTGCTGTAGAAGGATTTAATGTAAGTGTAGGATTACCACCACCAATATTAATCGTACCATTACCACTCCAGTTATTACCGGTCCAAGTAGTTGCTTTTTGATAATATAATGTTCCATTTAAAATAATATCTCCACCTGTAACTAAACTTTTATTGTTATCTCTTAATATTCCATCAATTTGTAAAGTTACATTAGCTCCAATTGTCCAATTATTTCCCATAGTTAAATCATGTGCAGCTTGAACAATAAAAATATCACCTGCAGTTGTAAAATTTGCAGGATTTGCACCTGTACATGTAAGATCATCAGTCCAACTGGCAAAAAGTCGAGGATCAGTGGCTGCAAAAGAATAATAAGTAGTAGCAAGAATTTTATTTGAAGTAAAAATTAATAGTAGTAAAGCACAAATAATAATTTGTTGAATTTTAAATTTCAGAAAAAGATATAATAAATTTAGTTTATTCATAAAATCCTCCTTTCCTGATTTAATCGCTGCTTTTCACAATTAGCTATATCTCCACTATTTGTAGAGACTGTTAGACCATCCCAAAGTGTTTGCGAAAAAGTATATGTATTTAACAATAAAAATATTATAAATAAAAAAGAAAAATTTAATATTCTATTTAAAATGAGATTTTTATTAAAAACCATATTATGAAGCAAACCAGAAATATCTTTAGTAAAATTATGCATATTTAACATTAAAAATTAACTTGTTTTTATATTATACTCCATTTTTTATAAAATTTCTTTTAAATTAAGCTCAAAACCTTGTAAAATATCTTCTCCTGAAATTGCATATTCAAAGTTTTCAACTATTTGTAATTCTTTACTGGGTTTATAAATGTAAATTGTTTTGTTTTCAAAATCTATTAGCCAACCTAAGCGACAACCATTTTCGAGCCATTCTTGCATTTTATTTTGCAATGTTTTTAATGAATCTGTTTTCGATTTAAGTTCTATTATAAAATCAGGGCAAATATGTGCAAATTTTTCTTTATCAGCTAAAGGTACTTTTTCCCAACGCTCTTTGGCAATCCAAGCAGCATCTGGAGAACGCATGGCTTTATTAGGTAGTGTAAATCCTGTACTTGAATCGAAGCAATAACCTAATTTATTTAATTCATTCCAATTTCCCAATACTCTAAGTATTTTAAAATTATAATTTCCTGTTAAAGCTCCAGTTGGTGCCATTATAATAATGTTTTTATTTTTATCGCGTTCAAATTTTAGTTCCTGATTTTGAATGCAAAACTGAAAGAATTGTTCTTCGTCAAATCCTGTTAATTTTTCGGTATATAAAGTAATTGCCTCCATTTTGTTTTTTGAACTTTTATTGTTATTTGTTGTTCAATATTATATTATGAGTTATAAATTTCTTTTTCTCTCTTACGATGTTTTTTAATTTCAGTTTAAACTATTACATAAATATATTAATAAAATACATTAAATGCTAATAGTGATTGATTAAAAATTTAAGTATTTAATTGTATTTTCAAATTTAAGAGTTTAATAGTAAATTCGTTTGTTCCATTGTAAAATTCGATAAATTTTTCATTCTCATTTTTAAAACCGGTAGCCTCACCATCAAGTGGGTCAACTAGCCAATATTCTTTTACTCCGTATTTTTCATAAATTTTCTTTTTATCCTTTAAATCATAATAGCTATTAGATGGTGAGAGAATTTCAATTATTAAGTCAGGAGCACCGTATATTCCATCTTCTTTAATAATATCAAGTTTTTCTTTTGAAACAAAGATAATATCTGGTTGATAAGCATTTTCCTTATTGAGATATACGTCTAAAGGTGCTACAAACACTTCTCCGTTTATTTCGAGATATTTAAGAATTTGTTCAAATATCTTGCGTAAAGTTCTTTGATGAGCTGTTGAAGGTGATGGCGACATAATTATTTCTCCGTTTATTAGTTGACAAAATGTTCCTTCTTCAATTTTTTTGAAGTCGTCGGTAGTATATTTTTTTTCTATTGTCAACATTTCTAATTAGATGATTTTTTATTCAATTTCATTTAAGTTCAGTTCAAATCCTTGTAATACGTCTTCGTCAGAAATAGGAGTCGCAAAAGTATTGATTACAGAAACTTCGTGTTTTGGTTTATAAATATAAACTATTTTATTATCAAAATCTATTAACCAACCAAGGCAGCAGCCATTTTCGAGCCATTCCTGCATTTTATTTTGCTGTTCTTTTAATGAGTCGGTTTTTGATTTAATTTCAATAATAAAATCAGGGCAAATATGTGCAAACTTTTCACGGTCTTCGATAGATAGTGCTTCCCATTTTTCTTTTTTTATCCATGCTGCATCGGGCGAACGCATTGCTCCGCTTGGAAGTGTAAAGCCTGAACTTGAATCAAATACATATCCCGTTTTTTTATTTTTATTCCATAAATATAAAATAGCTGAAACAGCCATATTTCTATTTCCTGTAATTCCTCTAGTAGGCGACATAATATAAATTTGCTTGTTTTCGTCCATTTCAATCCGTAAATCTCTGTTTTCGGTACAGAAAATAAAGAGTTCTTCTTCGGTTAAGTTAAAGGCATTTGTATTTATTGTTAGAGGCTCCATTCTAAATTATATGTTTTACAACAAACTTTTTATACGATAATTTTCCAAAAAAGTTTCAATTATTTTAAAAATAATACATCTTTATCTGTTTTTACAAAATTATACGATTTGTTTCAAATATTGTTAAAAAACATATTCTATTTTTGACTAATAATTTAATAACATATTTCAATGTATTAAATTTAAAAATCAAAGTTCTAATTATTTGATTAATAGATAAATTAGCATTATGTTAACAATTTTAGTTTTACAAAAGCTACTTTTTAACATTACAAAAGAGAATTTAGTCAATTTAGAATAAATAAAATTTTGCAAAAAAGTCGTAAATTTCTTTTTAAAAAATAATAATGTTAATACAATTCAGGATATAAAAAAATTTGTAAAATCTATTATATTTTTATCTTTGCGTTTCGTATTATGTAACTTTAATACATTTATTTACGTAAAAGAATTTAAAATTTTAAAAAATATGAAATATATATACGTTCTACTGTTATTATGCTTTGTATCAATAGCCGTAACAGACGCACAAACATTATATTGGATTGGTGGAAGCGGAAACTGGAACGATGAAAGTCATTGGTCGTTAACGAGTGGAGGAACTGGAGGAGAAAAGATTCCTGATAAGGAAAATGATGTGGTTTTTGATGAAAAATCATTTATTAATTTCGACAATTTTGTTATTGTTGAAAATGATATTTATTGTAAAAACTTAAAATTTTTATCTCCCAATAATTTCATTGTGTCTTCTTCTATTAATAATCTCTATTTTACCGGAAATAATATTACAAGTACAGAAAATTCATTTATAAATTTTGAAGGAACGATTGTTTTTAGTGAAAGTAAAAGACTTACAGAAGTTTCAATTAATGGAGAAGTAGGCGGTTCAATTTTGATTAATAATTGCAAAAATATTTCATTTAACGAAAGTTTTAATGTAAAAAATAACCTTCAAATCATAAATTCAAATTTAACAACAAACAATAAATCAATAAAATGCAATATTTTATATGCTGATTACGAGAATATTACAGATATAATTTATGAAGAAACAGTAAAAACTGATAAACCAATTGACAATTCTGCTGACAAATCGGCTTATACTCTTTCAGCTACTTCAACATTAGATTGTGGTGCTTTATGTAATGGAACGGTTACAGTAGATATAGCAACTGGTGCTCCAAATTATCCTGTAACTTTAATACTATATAATGCTACTGAAGGATGCCCATCAACGTTACCTTGCCAAACAGTTATAATAGATAGTATTTCAACTTTTTTTCCATATACTTTTACAGGAGTATGTGGTTCAGCTACAGCTTGGGCAGTTAAAGCAACAGATGATGATAATACAACAAGAACTAAAACTGTTTCAGTTTCAGACAATCCTCCATTTGAAGTAACTGATTCAACTTTTGTAAAACCAACTTGTTCAACATCATGTAATGGTAGTATTTCATTAAATTTTATTGATTTTGCAAATTACCCTTTAGACTATACGTGGAATAGTATTGATACTGTATTTGGAGTTGATACCGTAAAATTAGCTGATGTTTGTGTTGGAAATTATACTGTAACTGTAACAGATGCAATGTTATGTACAGCAGAATTTAGTTATACAATAACTGAAGATAATGCTACTTTACCTGTAAGTGTTAGTATTTCAGCCTCACCAAATGGAGCAATATGTTCGGGTACAAGTGTAACATTTACTGCATCTCCTGATAATGGAGGAGCATCGCCTTCGTATCAGTGGTATTTGAATAGTGTTCCAGTTGGTACAGATGATGAAAATTATATAAATTCAACTTTAAATGAAGGAGACGAGGTTTATTGTGTTTTAACTTCAAATATTCCATGCCCTGATGGACCAGCTACTTCAAATACAATTACAGCAACTATAAGCCCTTTGCCCGATGCTGCAGGTGCAATAAGCGGTACTGCAATAGTTTGCCAGGGACAAAATGGAGTATCATATTCAGTAGGAGCAATTAATAATGCAACAAGCTACACATGGGCTTACACTGGTTCTGGAGCTACAATTTCAGGAACAACTAATCCAATGACAATTAATTTTTCTACATCTGCAACTTCTGGAAATCTGACGGTTATGGGAACAAATGCTTGCGGAAACGGTATTGTTTCTGCTAATTATGCAATAACAGTTAGCCCTTTACCAGGTGCAGCGGGTGCAATTACCGGAACTGCAATAGTTTGTCAAGGGCAAAATGGTGTTTCATATTCTGTAGATGCAATTACAAATGCAACAAGCTATACATGGTCTTATTCAGGAACAGATGTAACTATATCAGGAACAACAAATCCTATGACTATAAATTTTGGAGCAACTGCAACTTCCGGAAATTTGACTGTAATGGGAGTAAATGCATGCGGAAGCGGTACAATTTCAGCTAATTATGCAATTACAGTTGGGACAATACCTGTCGCAGCAGGAGCGATTAGCGGTACAGCAACCGTTTGCCAAGGGCAAAATGGTGTTTCATATTCTGTACCTGCAATTACTAATGCTACAAGTTACACTTGGGCATATTCTGGTACTGGTGAAACAATTTCGGGTACAACGAACCCAATAACTATTAATTTTTCAGCTACAGCAACTTCAGGTAATTTAACTGTAATGGGAACAAATTCTTGCGGTAACGGAACTATATCTGCAAATTATGCTATTACTGTTAATTCTTTACCAGTTGCTCCTACATCAGCAAGTGTTGACAGAAATAATTTTTGTGAAGACGATGCAGGAAATATTTCATTATCAGCAGTTGGAGGTTCTGGAACAACATTGGGTTGGTACACAGCATCTTGTGG
>Ga0154360_1206_pt5 | contig 19671 bp, 18 predicted proteins | sample RifGroA2_FD_115888 | JGI IMG/M metagenome (GOLD analysis project Ga0154360, IMG submission 115888) | Bacteroidetes bacterium GWA2_30_7 | reverse complement strand
ATTGTATGCACAACCTCTTAAAACTAAGGCAGATGGGATTTTAGGATTGACTTTTAAAACATTGTCCCACAATACAAAATCGTTTTTCCAAAGTTTAGTTTGAGAATGTGTATTTATTCCTAAAAACAGCAAATAAATTACAAAAAAAGTAACTGAGAATGAACGATATTTTTTTAAATTAAATAACTTGATAATGTAATGAGCTGCAATTAGATTTAATCCAATAGAAGCAATATAGGTATATCTGTCAGCCATTATACAATTTCCAACAGGGATTAATTGCAACAACAATATAACATTAGAAATGAAGAACGAAATGCCAAAAAATACAAGCTTGTTTTTTCGGTAAGTGATAATTAATAAGTAAATTGTAATAGGAATTACAAGTAAGTAAATCCAGAATTTTAAAGGAATTGTTCCATCCTGCATTTCAGGATATGGATAAAAAGCCGTAAGTTCATAAGGAATAATTATTTTTATAAAATAACTCCCATAAGCATAACTAGCTAATATTATTCTGTCGAAAAAATTCATTACAGAATAATCAGATAAATTATTTCCTGTTTTTTGTGCCAGAATTGCTAAAATACCAAAGGTAATTGCAATAATTAAAAATGGTATTTTTTGAATAATTTTATAAAATAGTTTTCCTTTTTCAAAAAAATCAATAAGCAATATTACCGCAAATAGTGTTACAGCCTGACCTTTAGACAAAACTGAAAAAACAAATAATGTCAACGAAAGAATATAAAATTTGAGGTTCTCAGTTCTTAAAAATTTTAAATAAACTATAAGCGAAATCAAAAAAAAGAAAGTATAAAGCACATCTTTAAGCTCGGAAATCCATGCAACAGATTCAACATGAATAGGATGAATTGCAAATAGGAGTGAGGCTATTAATGCAAAATTTACATTTTTCAATAAAAGTTTTAAGAAGTAAAATACAAGTAATGAATTAAAAATATGAAGCAAAATATTAATAAAATGGTATAAAAAAGGCGATTGTTCACTAAAATGATAAAGGACAGTAAATGCGGTTAGCGAAAATGGAATATAATTTCCGGTATTATCAAAACCTGTAAAATACGACGGGATATTTGACAAGTCTTTTACTTGCTGATTATCTGTTATGTAAAGGTTATCGTCCCAGCTTAATATGTCGTTTTGAAAAGCAGGAAAATAAAATATTAAAATTACGCTACAAATTATTAATGGAAATAAAAACTCTTTTTTAATGAATTTCATGTTGTTTATATTTTTTTTCTTGCCACTAAGACACGAAGGCACAAAATTAACACTTTAACAATGTAACCATGTTACAATCACTTTTTATCATAATTATCTTAACAAATCTGCGTCTAAATCTTTTTTATCATTCAACTTTTAATAACTCCACTTCAAAAATAACCGAAGTAAACGGTGGAATAATTCCTGTTGAAGAACCTTGCTCTCCAAACGCATGTGTTGATGGAATTACAAATATTGCTTTTTCGCCTTCGGACATCATACTTATTGCATCTTCAAGTCCTTCAATTACTTGCCATTGCTCACCAAATTTAAATTCAAATGGCTGATTGCGTTTATAAGTTGAGTCGAAATAATCGCCATTTAAAAATCGCCCTTCGTAATTTACTGTTACTGTGTTACCTTTGTTTACTTTTTTACCATTTCCTTCGACAGTTTTTAAATAATAAATTCCTGTTTTAATTGGTTCAATACTAATTTGTTTTTCATTGATATATTGCTTGAGCAATTTACTTTCATATTCTCCAAAATCATCAATCCAGCTAAGAAATTCGTCTTTTTGCTTTTTAAAATCGTCATTAGTCATAATGTCAATCATATAGACTACTATTTTCATATCGTCTTTTGCCGTCAGAAATGATGGGACTTTGGATTTTAATGTTTTTTCAAAAAAATTGCCTGAGTTTAATATAAAAGTTGCACAATCTCCTTTTGAAAGTAATGGAAAACACTCGTCAATTGAGCCTCTGTAATCGGGTTTTGTAAGTAAAAACGTACGTCTTCCTGCAAAAAAAACAGAGTCGTTAATGGTTTTGTATAGTAAATCAACTGTAATGTAGTCGCCCACAGTTGGTTTCACTTCCTCTTCTCCAATTGAATGAACTTTATAGTAAATGCCTGTCCATGTTCGTGTATAGCCTGAATATTTTTCAGTTCTATTGCATGAAAATAACGCAAATACCAAAATAAATAAAATGTTATATTTTTTTTTCAACAATTTCGATGTTATAAATTATTATTGCTCTGGCAGGTATTTTTTTTCCATCGCCTAAAATTCCAAAAGCTAAATGAGGTGGTAAAATAAATTTTGCTTTATCGCCAATTCGCATCATTTGTATTCCCATATCTAAACCATTTTCAACTTCGCCCCGTCCGATTGTAAATGTTTTTAAACCAGTAGAATCTGAGTCATAGCAAACTGTTCCATTAATTAAAGAAAGTTTGTATTTTAATGAAACAGTCATTCCGGATTTTGCACTATCGCCATTTCCTACATGAGAAATTTCATAATATAAACCACTTCCAGTTATATTTATATTCCAGTTATGTCTTTTTGCATAACTTTTTATAATTTCGTCATCCTTTCCGACAAGATATTTATTTACACGAATTAGTGGTTCGTTATATTCTGATTTATTAATTTTCACAGGTTCATTGTTACAGGCAGAAAATAAAACACTTACAAATAATAATATGAGATTAATTTTTTTCATTCAATTATCTTCTAACTTCTGTCTTCTAACTTCAAGCTCCTGTCTTCTAACTTCTAATCAATTATATTCTTAATAATCCTAAGTTTATGAGTATAAATCTGTCTCTCTTCATTAAAAATACCCTGATGGTCAATTTTATCAATACGAACTTTTCCAGAGGAATGTATAATATGGTTTTTATCAAGAATCAAACCTACATGAGTAATTAATCCATCGGCATTGTCGAAAAATGCTAAATCGGCTGGTTTTGCATCGTCAATAAATTCAATAATTTTACCGTGTGTAACTTGCTGACTGGCATCTCGCAAAATATTTATTCCGAAAACTTTATATGAAATTTGAGATAAACCCGAACAATCTATTCCAAAAGGATTTCTTCCACCCCATAAATATGAGCAATTAATATATTTAGTAGCAAAATCAATAATGCCTTTTCGCAAATCAGATTTATCAGTTTTAAAGAATTCTGAAAGTAATTTATATTTTTCTTCTCCAAGATTAAACGATTTTGTTTTTGCATCGAAATTAGGAAGAGAACTTCCTCCTCCTATTAAAAATTCAATATTATTAGTTAAGTTTTGAACTTTATTAATTTGTTGATTTGTAATAAAACACGATGAATTATTAATGCTTTCAAATTCACTTTCAGTTAGTGCTTGAATAATTTTTCGGTCAATCCAACCTTCATATCCATCGAAAGCGAGTTTGATTTTAGCCCATCGTTCAGTGAGTTCTAATATTTTGAAATGTTCGCCAAAAAGAAGTTCTGTTCTCATTTCGCTTGACTCGGCAGGTTCTTTTCTTATTGGTATTGAGCTGATATTGCAAATTCCGTATTTCATATATAGGAGTGTTAGAGGTTTGAAATTGAAATGTTTATTAGTTTATAAGTTGAAGAGTTTAAAAGATTATTTATGATATATTGTTCATTTAATATTTTTTTATCATGATTTGAAACTATTTTAATATCACTTATTGTGTTAAGGGTATTTTATACATATTTTACAAGTTCTTCAACTAAATTAAACACTGTTGTTGAAGATTCCTCAATTGCAGGATTGTTGTGGTCAAATAAGTTATAATTTCTTTTTGCTCTTTCAATTGCTAAAAATTTTCTTTCTTTTTTTGTTTTTTCATCAATTCCATCTAATAATTCAAATATCTCTTCTGTAATGATTTTACTGTCATTTCCATGATAAGTTATTTCATAAGGCTTAAGTAGTTCATTTATTTTATTATTATAATATTTTCTGTCCATACTCCCTCCTTGGTGATCATCAAAATGAAGAATAATCCAATATTCAAATGCTTGATTTGAATAAGCTACGCCAAAATTATTTTTGTTTGCAAGTTTTATCGCATCATTAAAGTTTTGAGCTTGTTTTGGATTATCTGGTTTTGGGTCGGCATCAAACACACACCAAATTTTATCATAGGATTTTGCTTTTGATAATTGTATAGCTCTTTTAACTAAAGAAAGTGTATTTTTTCCTTCTCCAAATGTTTCAATTTCTATAAAAGGTAAACGAAACTGATTAAAATAAGAAGGTTCGGTATTTTTTCCTTCACAATAAATTAAAATTGAAGGTTTTTTATTTATACTTGGCTCGTTTCTTTCGAGCAATGGTTCTTTGCGTCTATTTAATTTTAGCGATTCCTTGTGTTTTAGTCTTGCAGCAATTTGCTCTTCATTTTTATTCTTCATTTTCATCTTGAGGCAATTGATTATTATGAATAAAATTGTCAAAGAATCCTAAAAAAGGAACTGCACCATATTTTCCTCTAACATAATTATCTTCAAAAGCTTCTTTTTTTCGTACTTCATCAGATTTAAAGTCTGCTAAAGAATAAAGACGTGCCTCTCCATATTTATCTTTTTCGGTGAACCATATTTGGTCTTTACGGAATAAACCCGAACTCAATAAATTAGTATCATGTGAATTAAAAACAAGTTGAGCGTTTTTTGGATTAAGCTTTTTTGAATTAAATAACGAAACAATTTTTTCTACAAGATTTGGATGGATTTTACTATCTAATTCATCAACAACCAAAGCTGACCCATTTTCAATCGCATCAATAATAGGTCCTAGCAAATAAAAATATTTTTTTGTTCCTTCTGATTCATCTAATGCTAACGAAAAATTTATAAAACCAACTTTTGTTTTATATTTAAACTGATTTCGTTTAGTAAAAATTACTGAATATGGACTATCTTTGAATATCCCCGAATTAACATCGTGGATATTTAAATCAACAATTCCAAAATCTGCTTTTTTCAGAAAGTCTAATATTATGCTCTTTCCGTTTTCTGATTTTATTTTATTTATAGAATTTTCACGAAATTCATTTTCTTTAAGTCCTGAAATTACATTCAATTCACTAAACCAATTAATAACATTAATAGCAGTTGAGTCATTAAATTGTGCTGCTAATGAAAGAAGTAATGCGTTATCTCTTATCAATCCTTCTTTAACACCAATTGCTCCCTTTTGAAAATCTCTTGGATGAATTTCAAATTTTTGAAAGTCTCTATAAAATAATTCTACTTCTTTAGTTTTAGGTTTATGAAATAACCATTCAGAAACAATACAATTTCTATCAACCTCAAAACCATAACGATACATTATCTTATTAAAAATAAATATAACCTCAAATTCGCTTGGCTCATTTTCGCTTTCGGGATTTAGTTTGAAAGGTTCAACTTGAATTAAATCTCCTTTTTGGCTATCTTTAGACGAATTAATTGCAAAATGCTTCATAAACATAAGTGCCTCAATAAACTTACTTTTTCCGCTGGCATTTGCACCATAAATCACAGCACTTTTAAGAATTCTAAGATTAAAATTATTTGTATTCGAAACATTTTCAACCTCTCTAGTATCTTTGTCGTTGTTTGATGCAATAAGGCTCAATGTTGCCTTTTCTTTAAACGTTCTGAAGTTTCGAACAGAAAATTGAATTAGCATAATATCTTTGTTTTTTGCAGATTATTTGCAAATATAAGTCTTATTTTTGAAAAAAATTGTATTTCAAACTATTTTTATTGATTGTAATCTGTCTTCTGTTCATTTAAGTTCTTTTTCAAATTTTCAGCAAATTCCTTAAATTTACTTAAAACTTCTTTTTCATCAATAGTTATAATTTTATTTTCTTTCATAATTATTTTTCCATTAATAATTACGGTTTCTACATCGCTTCCATCCACACTGTAAACTATCTGTGAATAAATGTTATAAAGAGGAATCAAATGTGGTTTATTTAAATCAATTATTATCAAATCGGCTAGTTTTCCAACTTCCAACGAACCAATTTTTTTATCTAACCCTAAAGCTTTTGCACCACCAATTGTCGCAATATCAACAACTTCAGTAGCATTCATAACAGTTGGTTCGTTGTGAGTATATTTATGAATTATAGCAGCAGTATTCATTTCTTCAAACATATTCAAATCATTATTGCTAACTACACCATCAGTTCCAAGACCTACCTGAGCATGAGCCTTTAGTAATTCGGGAATTGGAGCCACTCCACTCGAAATTTTCAAATTACATTGTGGATTGTGTGCCACACCAACACCTTTATTTGCAATTGTTTGAATATCAGAATCAGATAAATGAACGCAATGTGCACCAATAACATTTTCACTTAAAACTTTCAACGAGTCAAGGTAGCCAACTGGAGTTAAGTTATAAGTTTTTTGAATTGTGTCAACTTCCCATTTTGTTTCAGAAAGATGAATGTTGTATGGTACGTTATATTTATCGGCTAATTTTTTTGATTCCTGCAAAAGCCAAGGCGAGCAAGTATATGGTGAATGTGCAGCGATGCCAATAGTTATTAAAGAGTCATTTAAATATTTATTAATCAGGTTTTCAGAATATTTTAATCCGTCTTGAGGAGTTTTGCTGTTTGGAACTGGAAAATCAATCAAACTTTCGGTAAGTACCGCTCTCATTCCTATTGACTTACAAACCTGTGCTACTTCATCTTCATAAAAATACATATCATTAAAAGTAGTAGTACCGGAGTGAATCATTTCAAGAACGGCTAGTTGTGTACCAAGCGTAACATTTTCGGCATTTACATATTTAGCTTCTAACGGAAAAATATGTTTATAAAGCCATTCAAGTAATGGCAAATCATCTGCAACTCCTCGTAAAATAGTCATAGCAGCATGAGTATGAGTATTAATCAAACCAGGCATAACTAATTTATCTGTTGCATCAATAATTTCTTTGGCAGAATATTTTTCAGTTAAATCATTATTTCCGATTTCAACAATTTTTGAATTTAAAATTACGATTACACCATTTTCAATTATTCTTTTTGTACTATCCTGAGTTAAAATAAGTGCATTTTTTATAATAATATCGGCATGTGTCTTATTATCAGAAGCTTTGTTTGTGCATGAAAATAAAGAAATTATAAGAAAAAAAATCAGTATTAAATTTATTATTGCTTTTGAATTCATTTGAATTTATCGTTAATGTTGTTGATTTGAAATATTTTTTTTTGCAAAATTAAGATTATCTTTGGAATACTTAAATTTTAACTTTTTAAATAGATAGGAAATGATTGAAAAATTTAAAAAAACAGCAAATTTTTTAATAGAAAAAGTGAAGTTTCAGCCTGAGGTTGGAATTATATTAGGCAGTGGATTAGGCGGTTTTGCTAACAAAATTGAAAATAGTATAAGTTTCGATTATAAAAGTATTCCAGATTTTCCGGTATCAACTGTTGAAGGACATTCGGGCAAATTAGTTTTTGGAAATATTGGAAATAAAAAAGTTGTAGCAATGCAAGGTCGATTTCATTTTTATGAAGGTTATCCTATGCAAACTGTAACTTATCCAGTGAGAGTTATGAAATTTTTAGGTATTAAATATTTATTTGTGTCGAATGCTGCAGGTGGGTTAAATCCAACATTTAAAACTGGTGATTTAATGCTCATTAACGACCACATTAATTTCTTTCCTCAAAATCCATTATTAGGTAAAAATTTTGATGAGTTAGGTCCACGTTTTCCTGATATGAGTAAAACTTATGCACCTGAATTAATTATTAAAGCTAAAGAAATTGCAAAAAAACATAATATTAAATTACAAGAAGGAATTTATATAGGTAGTTCTGGACCAACTCTCGAAACTCCTGCCGAATATCGTTTTTTCAAAAGTATAGGTGCCGATGTTACCGGTATGTCAACAGTTCCAGAAGTTATAGTTGCACATCACATGGGAATTAAGATTTTTGGAATTTCGGTTGTTACAAATACTGCAACACCCTCAACTCCAGATGGAGAAACTACTCACGAAGAAGTACAAAACGTAGCAGGCACTGTTGAACCTCAAATGACGTTGATATTTAATGAATTAATAAAAAGTTTATAAAAAATATTAAAAACTTAAAGTGCTTATATTTAGATAATTGAAGCAGTATTTATAAATTTTTAAACTTTTTCGTTAATATTTTAACAAGCTATTGATTTCGAAAACAGATTTCCTAACTGAACATATTTTATTATAGCTTCAGAAAATGATAATTTATTCAGAAAAAAATTGGTAATAACAGAATAAATATATTAAATTCTTGACTTATTTATACAGTCAATCAATAAATTAGCTACAACTTTTCCGCTATTATCTTTTCGAGTTTCATTTATTATTCTGATATCAGAATATTTTTGTTCGGTCATTGCTTCAACAATTGCTTTTTTAATAATGTCAACATAAACATTAGTTAAATCAGGTGGATTTAAATCAATTAATTTTGCAATTTTAATTGCCATTTTTCCTGCATAATCAGTTTTCATTTATCTGTTTTGAAATTAATAATGGGTTTTTAATTTGTTCTTTTAAAAGTGCAATTTTAAGGACATCTAAAGTATTTTCAACGAAATGAAATGTTAATCCTTTAATATAAATTTCGTTAATTTGGTCAATGTCCTTTTTATTATCTGCCGATAAAATTATTTCAGTAATATTTGCACGTTTTGCAGCTAAAATTTTTTCTTTAATTCCTCCAACCGGAAGTACTTTTCCTCTTAAAGTAATTTCGCCTGTCATAGCAAGTCCTTTTTTTACTTTGCGTTGAGTAAACGCTGATGCTAAGGATGTTATCATTGTAATTCCGGCAGAAGGTCCATCTTTTGGAATAGCTCCTTCGGGAACATGAACATGTACATTCCAGTTTTCAAAATCATCAGGTTTTAGCTCAAGATGTTTCGAATTTGCTTTTAAATATTCGAGAGCAATTACGGCAGATTCTTTCATCACTTCACCAAGATTTCCGGTTAGAGTTAGCTTACCTTTTCCTTGACTAAGGCTGGTTTCGATATATAAAATTTCGCCACCATGAGCAGTCCAAGCCAGTCCGGTAACAACACCTGCGTATTCGTTTCCCTGATAAAAATCTTTATTATATTCTGAAACTCCTAGATATGTTTTTAAATCCTTAATTGAAATACAATTATTATATTCTTCTTTTAAAGCAATTCTTTTTGCAATTTGTCTGATTACTTTTGCAATTTTTTTATCTAATTCTCTAACTCCCGATTCTCTTGTATAATTTTCTACAATATGTTCAAGTATTTCGTTTGAAAATTTTACTTGTGTTCTTTTTACACCATGAAGGTCTAGTTGCTTAGGTATTAAATGTCTTTTTGCAATTTCAATTTTTTCTTCAACTATATATCCAGATACGTTTATCATTTCCATTCTATCTCTTAAAGCGGGGTGAATAGAGGTTACCATATTTGCAGTTGCAATAAACATTACGTTAGATAAGTCGTATTCAAGTTCTAAATAATTGTCGTAAAAGGCATTGTTTTGTTCTGGGTCTAAAACTTCGAGAAGTGCAGAACTTGGGTCGCCTCTGAAATCGTTTCCTACTTTATCAATTTCATCTAAAATAAATACCGGATTTGATGATTTTGCTTTTTTAATATTTTGAATTATTCGACCAGGCATTGCTCCAATATAGGTTTTTCGGTGTCCTCTGATTTCAGCTTCATCGTGCAAACCACCTAATGACATTCTGACATAATTACGTTTTAATGCTCTTGCTATTGATTTACCAAGCGATGTTTTTCCAACTCCCGGAGGTCCGTAAAGGCAAAGTATTGGCGATTTTAAATCGCCTTTAAGTTTTAGTACAGCTAAATATTCAAGAATTCGTTCTTTTATTAATTCAAGTCCATAATGGTCTTCATTTAAGATTCTTTGAGCAATTTTAAGGTCTAATCTGTCTTTGGTATATTCCTGCCATGGAATATCGAGCAAGGTTTGAACATAGTTTAATTGTACAGAATATTCACCGGCAACAGGATTCAGACGTTGTAATTTTTCAATTTCTTTTTGGAAGGTAGTTTCAACATTTTTTGTCCATTTTTTCTTTTTGGCTTTCTTTTTCATCTCTTCAATCTCTTTGTCGATATTACTTCCGCCAAGTTCTTCCTGAATTTGTTTCATTTGCTGATGAAGCAAAAATTCACGTTGTTGCTGGTCTAAATCTGTTTTAACTTTATGCTGAATTTGATTTTTTAATTCGAGCATTTGAAGTTGTTTAGTAATGTGTTCAAGAAGATTTATTCCGCGTATTTTTAAATCATTTTCTTCGAGTAAAGCTTGTTTGTCTTTAATAATAATATCTCCGTTTGAAGAAATGAAATTTATAAGAAATTGAGAATTTTCAATATTTTTAACAGCAAAAGATGCCTCTGGTGGAATATTGCTTGATAAATGAATAATTTTTATGGAAAGTTCTTTTAACGAAGTTACTATTGCAGAAAATTCATCGTCTTTCTTTTTAGGTATTATATCATCTAATTTAGAAATTTTTGCATGAAAATATGGTTCTTTAGCAGTTATCTCTTCAATTTTAAATCTTGATTTTCCTTGTATAATAACCGATGTGCTTCCATCTGGCATTTGAAGGATTTTAATAATTTGTGCTACAGTTCCAACTCTATATAAGTCTTTTTCTTCAGGGTCTTCTATATTGCCATCTATTTGAGCAACAGTGCCAATTAATTTATTTTTCTTATTTGCATCCTTAATTAATTTAATTGATTTATCGCGTCCGATAGAAATTGGTAAAATTACTCCGGGAAACATTACAGTATTCCTTAACGGTAATATTAGTAAACTATCTGGTAAAATATCATCCTTAGAAATATCGAAGTTATTTTCGTCAATAATTGGGATTAATTCGGAATTTTCATTTACTTCATCATCAAGATAAAATTCATTTATCATTAAATCGTTATTTTTAGTCATTTGTATTTTATATATATGTTCTGGACAAATTGTCACTAATCGAAAAATTAATTAGTGGATGTTGATGTTGTCAATAGTTATGCCAAAAAGAGAAAGAATGTTTGTTGTTAAAAGTAAGATGTTGCATTTGCAGTTATAACTTAAATATCCAAATTGTTTGTTGATAATTAACTACTTACTTCTAAATACTTCGGTAATTTCAAAAATATGTTTCAAAATTTTAATATCAATTTCTGAAAGTTCGATGTTTCGCCGAATCATTACTTTTTTGGCAACTTCAATTGCTTTATCAAATTCGTAATGAATCATTTGATTTGAGCCTCCCCAAGAATAAGATGGTATGAAATTTCGAGGATAGCCACCGCCAAAAATATTAGAATTTACACCAATTACAGTACCTGTATTAAACATTGTGTTAATTCCACACTTTGAATGATCGCCCATTATTAAACCACAGAAAGTTAAGCCTGTTTTAATGAAGGCTTGTTTTGGATAATTCCACATTTTTACATCAGTATAGTTATTTTTTAAATTTGAGTTATTTGTGTCTGCTCCAATGTTACACCACTCGCCAATAACTGCCTGACCAAGAAAACCATCGTGAGCTTTGTTTGAGTAACCAATTATAATTGAATTATTTACTTCGCCGCCAACTTTTGAGTGAGGTCCAATAGTAGTTGGTCCATAAATTTTTGAAGCAAGTTTTAATGCAGAATGTTCGCATAATGCAAAAGAGCCACGAATATTTGAACCTTCCATTATTTCAGAATCTTTTCCAATGTAAATTGAACCATTTGTTGCATTTAAATTAGAAAAAAGGACAGTTGCACCGTCTTCAATAAAAATTTTTTCTGGACAAATTAAATTATTGTTTTTTGAAATATCTATTGATTTTCTATTTAGTGTAATTAGTTTATAATCAGACTCAATTTCTTGTCCATTTAAGGTGAATAAGTCCCAAGGATAATTTATTTTATTCAAACTTATTGATGTTTCCTTTTTGGAAACTCGAACGTTATTAAAATCGAAATTAATTGCAGATTCTTTATCTAACCTAATTGCAACAATTACATTTTTATATTCAATAGATTCTGAACTTTTTAGTAGTTTTATTTCATTTGCAATTTCGTTATTTGGAATGAAAGAACTATTTATTAATATATTATCATTTTCATATTTTGATTGATACTTTTCTGATAAATAATCTTTTGTAATATATGAACAATTTGATTTAAGATATTTTTCCCATTTTTCTTTTATTTTTAAAATTCCAAGCCTTAATTCAGAAACTGGTCTTGTAAAAGTTAATGGGAGTAGATTGTCCCAACTATTATCATCAAATAATAAATAATTCATGATTAAATAATTTTAATGTATTGGGTAAAATTACAAATTTATATTTAAAAAAAAAGCTCCTTATCGGAGCTTTTAAATATTTAAAACGAATGTTATTCTTTATTTTCGTAATGCTTTTTATAACGAGTTTTGAATTTATCAACACGACCTGCTGTGTCAACTAATTTCATTTTACCGGTATAGAACGGATGAGATGTATTAGAAATTTCTATTTTAATTAAAGGGTATGTAACGCCTTCAATTTCAATTGTATCTCTTGTTTGAGTAGTTGACTTTGTAATAAAAGTATGTTCGTTTGACATATCTTTAAACGCAACTAATCTATAACCTTTTGGATGAATATCTTTTCTCATTTCCTTAAATATTTGTTTCAAAGTGCAAAGATAAATAAACAAATTAAATTTTCACTACTTTTAATATTATTTTTTCTATTTTTCAGAAATCTTATGTATTGATTTTTCAATAGGTTGATTATATAAGTCGGGATTCAAATATTTTCCTTTTTCTTCGGGAAGTTTTTCTTGCTCAACCATAATAGGATTTTTAATTGCATATGGGTCTTTTCTACTACCTGTAATTTGCCAAGATACTTCCATCCCTGTCGAACCGCCTGCAATTGTAAATGAATTATTTTGAATTTTTTGTTCAATATGTAAATTTGGTGCAGCAGCTCCGATTGCTGTTAACTGATAACGAAAATCTTTATTTAATGAACTAAAATAACTGGGTAATGTAATTGTTGCCTTACCTTGATTATCAAGAGTAACAACACCATCATAAATGTTTTTCATATCAGGACTTTCTACAAATGAATGAATTAAATATTTGTTTTCGGGGTCTTGTGGATGGTCAATTTTAAATGTTCCTCCACTTTTTGATAATGTACCATTTACATGAACATTTCCCTGAAAATAACCTGCCCAATTTGTTGTTCCTCCCGATGCTGTTGAGTATATTCCATAATTTGTAGTGGCAGTTGTTGCATTTGAATATATTCCATAATTTGCTGTCCCACCACTTCCTGTTGCAGATGCATCAATTCCATAATTATAACCCGATGTAGAAGTGTTTTGAGCTAAAATAGCTTTATATCCGCCAATTGCAGTTAATCCAACTCCCCAGTTATTAGAAATACTATGTTGAGCTAATATAGAAGGTGCATCGTTTCCAACACTATTGTCAACAACTTCAAGATATGATGTAGGTGTCGTTGTATTATTTATTGATACTTTAGCTTTGGTATATAATACTTTATTAGAAAAATCTCCATAAATTAATGTGCTGTCAATTGTTGCTCCATTTGCAATGTAAAGTTTGTCAGAAGTTGTTTCATTAAATCCTGCTCTGAATCCTAAGAAAACATTTCGATTTCCATACAGATTATTATAGCCACTGAAAGTTCCAAGAAAAGTATTTTTTGAATTACTGATTATTTTATCCCCACTTTTATAACCAATAAAAACATTATAATTTCCAATAAATTCCTGATAAATATCACCACCGCCTCCCGAATAAGAGCCTAAATGTGTATTATAATTTCCAGTAAAATTATAGCCCCCTGATGCAACTCCAATATATGTATTGTCATTTCCCGTAGAATTTCCATAACCAGAAGAATTCCCATAAAAAGTGTTATCTAAACCTATAGTATTTTCATGACCCGAGCCTGTTCCTACAAAAGTATTATTACTGGCAAGATTTTTTTTACCGGCATCAAATCCAACAAATACATTATACCAACCACTAACATTATTTTCACCTGCATAAGTTCCAATTGCAATATTACCTTCTGCCGATAAGTTTTTATTTCCAGCTTTATAACCCATAAATGTATTATAACTACCAGTTGTATTGCTAAGTCCACAATTATAACCCATAAATGAATTGTATAAACCAATTGTAATTGCACTTCCGGCATCATGTCCAATAAAATAATTTTCAGGCGTTAGATCTAAGTAATTAATAGTTGAGGTTTTAGATGGGCTAAAACCTCCTACTGCAAAACCGCCTTTACTTCCAGTTGCTTTAGCTGGGTCGTCTTCGATATAAATTCTAACGCTATCGGGTGTAACTCTTAAAAATTCATTTGTTACAATACCTTTTGAAGGACTAAATCCGCCAACTGCAAAACCGCCTTTGCTTCCGGTTGCTTTGCCTACACCATCTTCAACATTAACTCTCACACCTTGCTGATATACAGCAAATACTGTATCGCCATTGTTATTTACTACCTGAAAAATTGGGTCGTTTGTTCCAAGTGATACATCTGATTTAACTTCCATTTTACCAAAAGGGGTTGCTGTTCCTATACCAAGTTTATCATTGGTATTATTTAAGTAAATATTTGGTGCTGAGTAACCCCAAATACCACTTGCACTACCCGAAGTAAGGTTTGTCCATGATGTTCCGTTCCAATAATAAAAACTATTCAAATTGGTATCAAAAACTAATAAGCCTGTTGCAGGGGAAGTTACAGAAGTTCTTTGAAATGTTGTTAATCGAGGAACTAACAAACCTTTACTTAAAGATTTTACATCAAGCATTGCAGAACTATTAGCTGTGTATGTGTCGTCATCAGTTATTGCTATATTTTGAGAAAATAATGCAAAATTACAACTGACAATAAATAAGATAGTTAAAATGTGAGATTTCATATAATTTATGATTAAATTTATTTACAATGTAATGATTAATTTAGTTAATTTGCAAGGTAAAAAAATTATTTCATTTATGTTAAAAATAATTGTAGATTTATTTAAAAGAATAGTAATGATTATTATTTTTTGTTGTTTTTGTAGTATCATTTTTGCACAAATAAATAAAGATAAAATTATTTTTGAGGATTATAAATCAGGATATTATGAAAATTATATATTAAAAGATAATATTAAAAATGAATCAGATAGCATAAAACCAATTACAAAATATTTAAGCTGTGATATTCAAAATAATAAATTTCCAAATGACACAGCTTTATATAAATTAATCTGGCATAATAAACCATTATCACAAGGAATGACAGGTACTTGCTGGTGCTTCTCAACTACCTCATTTTTAGAATCTGAAGTAAAAAGAATTACTGGTGTTGAGGTTAAATTTTCAGAAATGTATATTGTTTATTGGGAATATGTTGAACGTGCAATTGATTTTGTAAAAACCAGAGGTGAAACTTCTTTTACTGAGGGTTCGGAGGCTAATGCAGTTACAAAAATATGCAAAAAATATGGAATTGTTCCTTTTGAAGTTTATAAAGGAAAAACATCAGACGCAATATTTTATAATCATAGCCAAATGTTCGATGAAATGAACGAATATTTGAAAAAAGTTAAACAAAATAATCGGTGGAACGAAGACCTTGTTGCAAAATCAATAAAAAATATTTTGAATAATTATATTGGAGTTCCACCTGAAAAATTTAACTATAAAAATGCTGCTTACACTCCAATTCAATTTTTAAATGATTATCTGAAATTGAAAGTGAATGATTATTATAGTTTTATGTCAACCAAAGAATTTAAATATAACGAAAAGCATGAGTTAATAGAAGCTGACAACTGGTGGCACGACGATAATTATTATAATATCTCGTTAGATGAATATTTCGATTTAATTGTAAAATCTATTGAGAATAAATTTTCGATTAGCATTTGTGGCGATGTTAGCGAAGTTGCAAATTTTAGGGATTTAGGAGTTGCTGTAATTCCCGATTTTGATATTCCTTCTGAATTTATAAACGAAGATTCTCGCCAGTTCAGATTAAGCAACAGCACAACTACTGACGACCATTGCATTCACCTTATTGGGTGTAAAAAAATTGATGACAAATATTGGTTTGTGGTTAAAGATTCTGGTAGCAGTTCGTTTGACAGTCCTATTCAAGGTTATCGATTTTTTAGTGAAGATTATATAAAACTAAAAATGATGAATATTTTAGTTCATAAAGACGCTGCAAAAGGAATTTTGAATAAGATTATAAAGTAGTTAGTGTTAGTAAGAAAACGCCAAAAAACAAAAAACAAATATCAAATAAATTCTAATTCTCAAAATCGTTTGAATATCAGGTAATTGCCATGCGTTGAGTTTGCCGAAATGTAATTTGTGATTTATTTGATTTTTGAAGATTGAAATTTGCGGTGCATTGAGTTTTATCGAAATGTTATTTCTAAAAATACACCGTTTTCTTAGAGATACTAGTTATCTAATTATTAATTATTTGAAATTTTAAGGTAGATAAAAAATAGTCTTACTTCTTTTTTTTTGCGTTAAATCAATAAAACCATACGTTAAATAATCAATATCCATCGTTTAATAAAATATTAGAAATTTAAGATATGTTTCTATTATATTTGAATAAAATATTAATAATAAAAAGAATGCTTTCTTTTAAATCAATGAACCTTTTACTTGCTTATAAAACCATATTTGTTCAAACTTCATACCTTTGAATTATTTATTTCAATTAAGCATATTAATAGGTTTATTTTTTAAAAACATTCTTCAATCAACCTTCAAGGTTTCAAACCCTTGAAGGTTTTTTATTGAAAACATGTTAACAAAACCAAATATAGTTTTGTTAAAATAATGAATTTGAACTAGGTTTGTAAACTTCAAAAAATAATTATGGAATTAAAGAAAAACATTGAATCCAAAATAGTGTCTAAAACAATAGTAACTATCAGATTTAGTGATGTTGATTCGATGGGAATTGTTTGGCATGGCAATTATGTAAAATACTTTGAAGATGGCAGAGAATCTTTCGGATTAGAGCATGGATTGCATTATTTGAATGTATATAAAAATGGATATTTTGCTCCAATTGTAAATATCGAATGTAATTATAAAAATCCTCTTCGCTATGGTGAAAAAGTAATTATTGAAACATATTATATTGATTCAGAGGCTGCAAAAATAATTCACGAATATAAACTTTACCGCCAATCCGACAACGAACTTGTAGCTACCGGTAGCAGTACTCAGGTTTTTTTAAATGTTAACGGTGAACTTCAGCTTACAATCCCTGCTTTTTTTGAAGAATGGAAACAAAAAATGAAAATAAAATAGTGAATAATCGTGGCGTTTTTTGTCTTCGTTTTAGAGTAAAATTATGATAGAAGTTTTTGTAATTTCAGATAATATTATTACATCGTTAGGCTTTGATACTGACGAAAATGTAAGCAATATAAAAAGGTATAAAACTGGAATTACAAAACTCAAAAACCTTGAATTTTGGACAGAACCATTTTTTGCATCATTAATCAATAGTGAGCGACTGAAAGATGAATTTTCAAAAATCGGAGATATACAAAAATTTACAAGATTTGAGCAAATTTGTATTTTTTCAGCTTCTAACGCATTAAATAATTGTTCGGTTAATACAAACTCAAGCGATACAATTTTTATTATCTCAACAACAAAAGGCAACATTGATTTGCTAAAACATAATTGCAATTTCGACTACGAAAGAGTTTATATCGACAAAGCTTCAAGCATTATTTCAAGTTTTTTTAATAATCCAAACACACCTATAATTGTTTCAAATGCATGTATATCAGGTGTCTTGGCAATAAATACTGCAAAACGTTTAATTTCATCAGGAATATACAAAAATGCCATAATAATTGGAGGTGATATAATATCAGAATTTGTTGTTTCAGGTTTTCAGTCTTTTAAATCATTAAGCTTTGGACCTTGCAAACCTTTTGACATTGCTCGCGATGGACTTAGCCTTGGTGAAGGAGCTTCAACAATAATATTATCATCAGAAATAAAGTCGAATATAAAAGTACTTGAAGGAGCTTCGGCAAACGATGCAAATCATATTTCGGGACCTTCAAAAACAGGCGAGGGTTTGTATATTTCAATCGAAAAAGCTTTAAATTTTTCAGGAATAAAAGCAATCGAAATTGATTATATTTCGGCACATGGTACTGCCACACCCTATAACGACGAAATGGAAGCAATTGCAATTAGTCGTGCAGGATTGCTTAATTCTTATGTAAATAGTTATAAAGGTTATTTTGGTCATACGTTAGGAGCTGCAGGAATTGCAGAGTCAGTTTTAGCAATATATTCATTAAAATATAATTTTCTATTTGCATCGCTTGGTTTTGAAAATAAAGGAGTTAGCGAAGATTTGAAAGTTATTGAAAAACATAAGGAAGTTAAGCTGAATAAAATTTTAAAAATTGCATCAGGTTTTGGAGGTTGTAATGCTTCTATAATTTTTGATAAAATATGATAAAATATTATATTTCAGCATATTGTGTAATAAAAGATAACAAAACTGTTATTAATGGAGAAACTTTTTTTCAAGGAAACGAATCACAAGATTTTAACGAGTTTATAAAAGCTACATACCGATTTTCAAAAATAAATTATCTGAAATTCTTTAAAATGGATAAACTTTGCAAACTTGGTTTTGTGGCAGCAGATTTATTGATTAATCAAACAGGAATTTTAAAAAGTTATGACTCGAAAAATATTGCAATTGTATTTTCAAATAAAGCTGCATCGCTTGATACTGATAGGGAACACCAACACTCTATAATTGATAGAAATAATTATTTCCCCAGTCCGTCAGTATTTGTATATACTTTGCCAAATATTGTAACCGGCGAAATTTCAATAAGACATAAAATTTATGGAGAAAATATTTTTTTCATTTCAAACCAATTTGATGAAAACCTTTTATTCAACTATGTAAACACACTTTTGAATAATTTTTCAACAGATTGTTGCATAACAGGTTGGGTCGATGTGGATAAAAATTCGTATAAAGCAATTATTTATATTATCGAAAAGAGTACAATTGGTTCAAAAGATATTATTTTTGATACCGAAAATTTAAAGAAAATTTACACAAAATATTAAAAATGGAAGAATTAATAAGTAAGCTAAAAGGAGAGATTATAGAAGTGCTTAATCTTGAGGATGTTCAGCCCGATGATATTGATGCAGAAGCTCCTTTGTTTGGAGAAGGTTTAGGTCTTGATTCTATTGATGCACTTGAATTAATAGTGCTTTTAGAAAAAAACTATGGACTAAAAATTGAAGACCCAAAAGATGGTAAAAAAGTCTTTTTTTCAGTTAAATCAATGGCGGAGTATATTATAGCTAACAAAAAATAATTTGAATTGATTTCATAAATAATTCCAAATTACCTGAAAATGTCAAAAAAAGTATTCGTTACTGGTTTAGGAATTATTTCTTCTATAGGGAAAAATGTTGAAGAAGTTCTTGATTCCCTTTTAAATTCACGAACAGGAATCGGCGAGATAAAAATATTAAACACAATTCATAGAGAT
>Ga0154360_1282_pt1 | contig 19900 bp, 19 predicted proteins | sample RifGroA2_FD_115888 | JGI IMG/M metagenome (GOLD analysis project Ga0154360, IMG submission 115888) | Bacteroidetes bacterium GWA2_30_7 | reverse complement strand
AATGTATCAGGAAGCACATCAACAGGCGAATGGACTACAAGCGGAGATGGCACATTCTCACCCGATTCTACAAGTTTAATCGGAACTTACATCCCCGGGTTATATGATAAAGACTTAGGTAATGTGGTATTAACACTCTCATCTACTTTTGCTTGTCTTGTAAAAGATTCTGTTTACTTAACTGTAACACCTGCTCCAACTGTTGATGCCGGAATGGATTTAATAATTTGTAATAATCAATCTTCGGTTGATTTATCAGGAAGTGTTGTTGGTGGTGCATCTACAGGAATATGGACATCTACCGGAACTGGAACTTTCTCGCCAGATAACGAAAGCTTACTTGCAAATTATAACATTAGTCAACAAGATAGTATTGATGGAAGTTTTATGCTTATTTTAACTTCAACAAACAATGGCGATTGTATAGCAGAAAACGATACAATGAAAGTTACAATTACCTCTGTTCCACAAATATTTGCCGGTGCAGACCAGATTGTATGTGCAAATATTGATGCTCAATTAGATGGAAGTATAATTGGCGGAAATAATACGATTAATTGGATAACTTCCGGTTCGGGAATCTTTTTACCAAATGATACAACCAGAGATGCAACATATTCATTCAGTGCTGCTGATACTTCTGTTGGAGAAGTTACTCTAACAATTATGTCAACAAGTGCCTGCGTTAATGTTCTTGACGATTTGTATATTGAAATAACACCGGCTCCAGTTATTGATATTTGGGTTACAAGCCCGGCTTGCGAAAACAACGATGCTGTTCAATTGTACAGTTCAGTTAGTTTGGCAGGAGGTGCAATATGGTCGTCAGGCACTTCAGGAACTTTTTCACCTAACGATTCGGTTCGCGAACCTATCTACTACATGTCTGATGACGACCGAGTTAATGGCAATATTTTATTAACTTTAACAAGTTTCGACAATGGAAGTTGTAATGCAGTTATTGATACTTTTGAAATGTCAATCATTCCAAAACCTTCAGTAAATGCAGGAATCGACCAAAATATTTGTTTTGAAAATCTTTATGTAAGATTAAATGGTGAAGTTTCTGGCGGTTCATCTACCGGAATCTGGACAACTAACGGACTAGGCTCGTTTGTTCCGAATAATACAAACCTGAATGCAATTTATATTCCTTCAGATAATGATACAGTTTCGACTCAGAATGGAATTTATTTCGTACTTACATCTACAGAAAATGGGGCATGTTTTGAAGAAGCTGATACAATGAATGTTATCTGGACAGAAAAGCCAACTGTTTACGCAGGTGAAAATATAGAAATCTGTATTTATGAAGGAAGCGTAGAACTTTCTGGTCAGATAATTGGACCTAATAGTTCAGGCAATTGGACAAGTTCAGGAACCGGAATATTTATCCCCGACAATTCAAGTTTAAATACTACTTATGTACCAAGTCAGGAAGATATTGATAATGTAGAAGTGGTTATTACTCTAACTTCCAGCAACAGTTGCATTCCTGTAAGTGATAATTTATTGTTGTCTTTAAATAGCGGACCCGCAGTAGATTTTACTACTATCGAAGATTGTAACAATACATCAGTAATTTTCAATAACTTGACTACAATTAATTCAGGCACATCATATACTTGGAGTTGGAATTTTGGCGATGGAAACAATTCTAACGATTTAAATCCATCACACTCATATAGTACAATTAATTCGTATTTAGTTGAATTAATAGCATCTACCGATAAAAACTGTATTGATTCTGTACAAAAAACTATTTCATTACATGGTGTTGAAGCACGATTTGGTTCAATTGCTAAATGCTTGAAAGATGCTGTTATTTTTACAGATAGTACTATTGTTCAAAACGATACAATAAATTCGTGGTATTGGGAATTTGGCGATGGTTATTCCGATAATATTCAAAACACTAGTCATCTTTATAATGATTTGAATACTTATGATGTATGGTTATATGTAAGCACCGAAGCAGGATGTAGCGATTCTATCAATAATTCAATTGAGGTTTATCCCGACCCTGTTGCAGGATTTTCAATGACTCCCGAAAAACCGTATCCTTATGAAGAAGTTTCATTTATTGACAACTCTATTGGAGCTTCGCAGTGGAAGTGGATATTTGGTGATAATACCGATACTGCAACACTGCAAATGCCATTACATACTTATTACGATATGAATACTTATCCTGTAACTCAGATTGTTATAAATGATTATGGTTGTACAGATACATTAACTACAGACTTTTTGGTAGAAGGACTTGTTGAACCATTTATTCCATCAGCTTTTACGCCAAATAACGATGGACAAAATGATGTACTGCTTGTGCGTGGAGGACCATTCAGCTCAGTCGAAATGCAAGTTTATAATAGTTGGGGAAAATTGATTTTTAAGTCAGATAATCAAGCTACCGGTTGGGATGGTTCATATAAAGGTAAGCAACAACCAATAGGAGTGTATATCTATATAGTGAAAGCAATAACTATTGATGGAGTAGAACATACCAGACAAGGAGATGTAACAATTTTAAGATAATTTGGGAATTTAGGATTTGGGATTTAGGAATGTTGGGATTTACCTCATTAGATAGTTTAAATAAATGAACGAAAATAATATGAAGAGGATTAATTGCGTAGCAACCTCAAACTTCAAACAATAGAACATAAAAACGAATGAACAGTTGAACAATTTAACCATTTAACAATAGATAAATTTAACTATGAAAACATTATATATAATTCCGGTTTTGTTATTAATAACAAATTTATTATTTAGTCAGGATTTGCATTTATCGCAGTATCAAGAAGCAAAGCTCCTATTTAACCCGGCTTTAACCGGCGATTACGATGGCGAATACAGGGTTCATCTCCAACATCGTTCGCAATGGCGTTCTGTACTTAAAAATCCATATAAAACAGAGTTTTTTTCTTTTGATAAATCTTTTAAAAGAAAGCTAAAGCGGTTGCATTTAGGCATTTATGCCTTAAATTATCGTGCAGGAGTTGGAAAATTTAACTTCCTTAATATTATGGCATCTGGCTCTTATGAAGTAACTATCGACCCTTCAAATACACAACATCTAATTTTTGGCACTCAACTGGGTATGGCACAAAATAGTTTCGATATTAATAGTTTAACTTTTGATAATCAGTTTACAAGTGCTTATGGAGGAAGTTTCGACCAAAGCATTAACAGCGGCGAAACATTCGAAAAAACCAGTATAATAAAACCCGATGTTAACTTTGGCTTACATTATGTTTATCAAAACCGATTTAATTATTTTAATTATTCTGTATATAAAAAATCAACATATAACCCTTATGCTGGAGTTGTTGCATATCATCTGACCCAACCCAGTCTTACATTTTCTGAATTTAAAAACAAACTATACAGACGTTATTTTATGTATGCAGGATGTAAAATTAAAGTCAGCATTCCTTTTTGTGTAGAACCTAGTTTTATTTATATGAGGCAACGAAACATTAACGAATTTCAAATAAGTACAACAACTTATTATTACGAAGATAAGTATAATTTTTACGCATTTACTTCGTTGAACTTACGTCCGAAAGATGCATTTATAATTACTCTAGGTGCAATTTATTTAAATTATAGAATTGGTGTTAGCTACGACATTAACACATCGCGACTTAGAGCTATAACAAATAGTAAAGGCGGGTTTGAAATATCTCTTACTTACACAAAAATTGATAACAAAACTTATCCGATGTTTTAGAAAGCCCCTTGTTCAAGTTGCTATAATACAGCACATTGTTGGTTAAATCAGATGTGAAATAGAAAATTTGTAAGTTCAATTTGATTTCAAAGATTTTTAATCCCGATAAAATCGGGATAATTTGAATAACCGCCTATGAAATAGGCGGTTAAGCAATCAAATTGTAGCGTCAACTACAAAGTAGTTGAACATATATACAGAGTATTCAACACTTTCAGTGTTACTGTTTATTAGCATTAGTTTTCCCCAATTATATTGGGGGTTATTCAAACTTAACTTTTTCAGAGTTTGAAAAAAAGTTGCAATTTTTCTGAAACTAAATTGAGCTTACGAAAATTTCACTGAACTATTTCTTATAATTTACTGATTTTATTCCGTCTGCTAATAATTCAATTTTTCTCTGCTTATATAATGTTCCGATTGCTTTTTTAAAGGCTTTTTTACTTATACCAAATTCAGTATAAATATCGTCGGGAGAGCTTTTGTCGGTAATAGCCAAAAAGCCATTGTTATCTATTAGTGTTTGAAATATTAATTCGCAGTTTGGGTCGTTAGAATTTTCAAATCCAATTGCATGAAGCGAAATATCAACCTTATTGTCTTCACGAATTTGTTTTACATATCCTGTCAATTTTTCTCCGATATTTAGTTTTTTGAAAATTTCGTTGTCGAAAATTAATCCGCTGTGTTTGTTATTAATAATAACAGAAAAACCAATATCTGTTTGCTTCCAGATAAGTATGTCAACTTTTTGACCTTCTTTTATTGTTAAAATGTCGTTGCTTAAAAATTTGTCAACTTTATTGCTTGCATAAAGTCGGTCGGTTTCTTTATCAAGGTCTAAATAAACAATATACCAACGTTCTTTTTCCATTCTCATACGTTGTTCTTTGAATGGAACTAAAATGTCTTTTTCCATTCCCCAATCAACAAAAGTTCCTACTTCGGCTTCGGCTGTTACTTGCAATAATGCAAATTCGTGAAGTAGAATTTTTGGAGTTAATGTTGTTGCAATTTTTCTTTCTGCATTATCACGATAAACCAAAACATTTATTTTATTTCCAATAATAACCTTTTCGGGACAATATTTAGTTGGAAGCAAAACTTCTTCGCCAGATTCATCGCTCAAAAACAAACCAACACTTGTATGTCGTAAAATTGTTAAATTATTGTATTTTCCTATTTCGAGCACTGCTTAAAAGTTATTTTTCACAAAACTAATCATTGTGTTTTAGTTATTTGCGATAATGTGGTTTTATTTTCAACACTTTAGAAGTTATATTGATACGTAATAGGAAAACGAAAAATTCATATCGAAATTACAGATAATATACAAATATTGCTTCTTAAATTTACTCAATAACAAAGGGTTTAACCGCAGAAACTCCATCAGTTATTATATTTATAAAATATTTTCCTTTTGCAAGATTGCTAACTGAAATATTTTTTTCAATAGTTCCCTGTTGAACACCTAAATCATAAACTTGAATAATTTTTCCTTCAATATCATACAATTGAATAACTATGTCAGCTGATTTTTCTACATAAATTGATAGATTTAATTTATCGCTACATGGGTTTGGAAAAATATTAATTTTATTTAACGAATTATTTTTTTCAGAAATACCAACAACATATCCCGAAAAGCTTAGGTTATCGACCCATAAATAATCATTAGCAGTTGGACTTGTGCCACTAGCTTTCAATAAAATTATACAAGTATCTGGGTCATAATTGCTTTGATATGCAAAATTTATTGTAAAAGCTTCCCAAGCCATAGCCATTCCAACAAGAGTTTTATTAGCAATTGCAATAGTTTCTCGTTGATTAGTATCAAAATTCCAACGAGTTAAAGTAACTTTAATTGAACCCTGACTTGTGCCATATATCATGTGCTGCCATTTTCCAATAAAACTTTGAGGGCGGTCTGTGAATGCAAAACCCGATATTGGTAGCAAAGTTATAGAGTCTAAAACGCCACAAACTGCAATACCGTTAACTACCGGTGTACCTATTTTTTTTGAAGTAAGTTTAAGATACGCTGTTCCGGGATTGCCTGGTGTGCCTTTGGTAGCAGTATAAAGTCCCGCATAGGCTGTCTTATTATTCATTGTTCCCCATGAAGCAGGGTTTAAATGACCATAAACCGTTTCCCAAGTTTCAAAACTATAATTTGGAATTTGTGCAATTATTGTACATGTCAATAATAAAAATGTTGAGGCTAAAGTAAATTTTAAATTCATAGTTATTAATTTTATAGGTTATTAATTTGTTGATTTGTTTTTATTGAATTTTAAGGCATTGGTCTTTTATATAGTTTTTCGTTTCTCATTAGCAATGACAGAAAAGCTGTGTCGTCATTGCGAGGAACGAAGCAATCACTATTCGTAATTAGCAATCCCCTTTTTTTATTCATTCTTTATTCATTTTTTTTATAAAAAATCTGTATGATACACCAAAAGTAACCTGATATTGTGACCCTATTTGAGCTTTGTTTAAATATTGATATATAGGAATTTCACTAAGACAATAAATTGTAACTGATTTATAATTATAACTAATCTGAGGAATTATAAATACACTTTTTCCGCCTGTTGCATCTTTATCAATATAATACGATGCTAATTTAACTTTGGGAGCAGATTGAATTTTACCAATCCATTCACCTTTTATTTGAATAGTTGCTCCTAAGTGTTCAAAAAATGTTTTGCCTGCAAATAAACTTACATTTGCATAATTACCAAATTTTAGCCCTAAAGGATTCCACCCTTTTTTTACATAAATTGTATTTAAAAACATTCTGAAATTCTTGAAGCTTTTTAAAAAGAATCCGTAAAAGATAAAATCCTGAGAACCGTTTGTGGGTTGAACTACAGGAGGAGAAGTTATATATTTTTTTTCACCCGACCTAGGGTTAGTATATGCAACCAATGAATCATTATACGTTCCTATAGGAATTTTTAAACCCAGACCTAAAGTTATTTCTGTTCGATTAGTTCCTTTAGTTTTAGAATATAACATATATCGCGGAAATAAAATAATATCAGCAATTCCTCCAGATTCAATTGTATCCCTTTTTTCTAAGCCTATTTGCGTTTTATTAATAAAATAACCTGCCTCTACAGACATAGTAAGGTTTTTAGTTACACCATAAGCCGTTCTGAAATATAAGTAGTTGGTATTAAGATTGTCAAACAAACGGGCTGTATCGCGATCTTGTGCAAAAAATTTACTGGAATTAAAATATTGATAATTTGCATTTAATTCTAACTGCTTTTCAGATAAAACCCCTTGCGATGTACCTCCTGCAATTGGGCATCCATTACCTCCCGAACAACAGCCTTGTGAATATATATTTTCAGAAACTAAAAAAATGAACAGGCTAAGTAAGAATAATATACGCATATTGTATAAAAAATAATTAATGAACAATTGTAAACTTTCGGGTTATAGATAATTTATTGCTTTTTAGACTAAGATAATAAAAACCTTCTTTAAACTCCGATGTATTTATTGTAAAAGTATTTTCAGTTGGCAAAAATATATCAGTTGGAATATCAGCTATTTTCTTGCCCAAAGAATTAAATATTTCAATAGTACACTTAGATTTTTCTTTCAAAAAGATTGAAAGTTTTATAGACTTATCAGCAGGGTTTGGAAAAATTTGTAATAATTCGGAAGTTGAACTCAAATCATTTATTCCTGAAGCAATCAATGCAAGATTAATTGAGTTCCCAAGCTCAGTTTCATTTACAACATCATTCTGATTGTAAAAAACTTTATGTGAAAAGCTAGCAATTACCACAACTTTAGACATACTTGGAGGAGCACCATAATTAGCCATACTTATACTCGAATTTGAAAATCTTTTTGAAAAAGAGGATGAAGGCAAATCAATACCAATTGCCCAATCGTTAAGAAATTCGCAATCATTATCAGAAAAATCATCAACAAGATAAAAATATACTTTGTTGGGATTGTTTGTTTGATAATCGTTAACTACATTATAAGAAGCTGAAGCCGGAGCAATACACGCTCCACATGGCATAACCCAGCAAATTACTATTATTTTTCCTGCTTCAAGTTCGGTAAATAAATCGTGATTAATGTCCGAACAATCGTTACAATTAAAATTGGTGGCGGTTTGAGAATACGATAAGCTATAAATCAACAAACTAAGTGAAATTAGAAATTTTATTTTCATATATTTTAATTATTCTATTTTTTAAAATAAATCTATATTACAAAAGTTCGGTAAATTTTTATAAAGACCTATTAATTAACAGATTGCTTCATTACGTTCGCAATGACACAACTTACAGATAACTAGACACTTCGTCATTGCAAGGAACGAAGCAATCTCAAAAAAATATCGAACTATTATTATTATCAAAAATATATAAAGAAATCAATATATTAATACCTTCTGGTTGTTTTTTGATAATATTTTTAAAAATATCTTAAATTATGATTAATTTTGAATTGCGATTATTTTTAGAAAAAATCAATAACTCTTTGAGTTACATCACATTCGCCATATGCATCATTTTCTGTTTCATCATTTACACTTACAATATTTAATTCACCCCAAATTAAAGGCAATGTTCCCCTAGCACGACTTTGCAAATAATGCCCATATTCATGAGCAAGAACTGCCTGCATCCTTACAGGCATATCTGAAACATCTAAAGAATTAAAATCACCAGTAATAAAAGAAACCATTGTAATAGTGTAATATTCAACCCATTCTGGGTTGTTTTCAACTTTGATTTACACCTCCGATTGCATCGGAGGTTATTCAAATTCAAGCCTTTCAGGCTTAACTTAATGACATTGCCTTAAAGGGATTTTAGATTGTTGCTTTTTTATTTTCTACCAATATTATGTTCTAAAGGAACTTGTTTTGCATAATTGTATGTGATTAAAATTCAATGCAATAATGCATTTGTAGGAAATTTAGTTAGCCATAAGTTAACGCCTATGCGATAAATCGGAACAAGTCTTGTGGCTATTTTTCTTTTCTTGACTTTTCGAAGTGGACTCATAGATAGTAACTAATCAGTCTATTTAAAATGCTAAAAAACAAACTAATGCCACAGATTACTCACAGATTAATCTTTTATAAAGCGTTCGTGAGACTTCGTGTTCACAGATTAAAAATAGTTAAATATTTAGAATTTCCTCAGATTAAAACAACCTTTGGTTGTTTTAAATCTGTGAACTTAGCGAAGCGATTTTACGAATGCCTTTAAAAATAAGCAATAAATGAGTAATCTGTGGCAATTATAATTTAATTTATAAGCTGATTAGTTACCATAGATAAAGTCGAAAAAAAACTAATCAAAACCCAAGTAAAAAAGTATGCAAATCGGTTTCTGCTCCTTTTAGTCCGAATTTATCGCGAAGTCGTGTACGGGCAATTTCAATGCTTCGTACTGTCTGAAAAGTAATTGATGATATATCTTTGGTTGATAAATTCAATCGCAGAAAAGCACAAAGTTTTCGTTCATTGGGTGTTATCGAAGGAAATTTATAAATTAAATTTGTATAAAATTTCTCGTTTATTTGTTCAAAGTTTACTTCAAGTTCGTTCCAGATACTTTCGTTTCCGTTTTTAAGAATTTCATCGGTATAATTCAATGCAAAATTGAAAACTTCGCAGTCTGATTTACTATCAGAATGTTTTATTCGTTCCAATTCCTGATTAAAAGCCATATTTAGTTTATTGATTTTAATGAGCAGTAAAGTTTTTGCTAATAATTCACGTTTTTTTGATTCAATTTCATTTTGATTTTTTTCGCTTTTGATTTTTTCTAACTGCCTCTCAATTTCAATTTTAATATTATAATAATCTATAATTCTAAGTGCCGAATTAACTCTTGCAAGCAACTCACTTTCGTCTATTGGTTTACGAACAAAATCATAAGCTCCACTATCAAGTGCATATTTTAAATCAAGCGACGACATATTTACTCCGGTTGCAATTATTATTGGAATTTCTTTCGTAGTTTCACTTTTTTGAAGCTCAATAATTATATCTATTCCAGTCATTTCGGGCATTTCCCAATCTGTAATAATGATATCGGGTTTTGCTTTCATTGCAATTGTCAAACCTAAAGTACTGCTTGATGAACTGATTATTTTAAAGCTTGATTCTGAACTTTGTAAAATATTATAAATAATCTGAATGTTCGACGGTTCGTCGTCAATTATCAAAATTGTTTTATTTTCAGATATTTGCATTCTATAGATTCTTCATAAATTACTAATTGCAAATCAAACTTAAAATAATGAAAAGAAAAAATATTTGACTATCACAAACCTATCACAATGGGAATTTAGGATTTTGGAATTTAGGATTTCTACATTTTACATTTAAAGCTTTACATTCTACATTCTTTTCACTTTTAGTTGAAACTTAGAATTTTGAGCTTAGTACTTGGAATTTGGAACTTGGAATTTGAATATTGGAATTTATAAATTGCCGGTTATCAAAAGGAAAGCAAAAATGAATGTAAGTCCTCATCAGTACCTTTAATTCCGAGTTTTTCTCGAAGTCGTGTTCGAGCAATTTCAATGCTTCGTATTGTCTGAAAGGTAATTGCAGCAATTTCTTTTGTCGAAAGTTTTAACCTAAGATAAGCACAAAGTTTACGTTCGTTATGTGAAATGTTAGGAAATTTTATTACAAGATTTTTATAAAAATTTTCATTGATTTGTTCAAAATTTAATTCGAGTTCGTTCCATATTTGGTCGGAGTTATTATTAAAAACATCTTTAATATATACGTTTGAAATATTAAAAATTTGACAATTTGCGTTACATTGATTCCTGTCAATTTTTAATAATTTATTATATAATTGTTCGTTTAATTCTTTTACTTGAATCAATAACATTGTTTGTGCAATAATTTCTCTTTTTTGAGTTTCAATTTCAGTTATTGATTTTTCATAATTAATAACTGCAATATTTTTATCAGTTTCGACTTTATCTTTATAATATTTAACCAATTTCAAAGCCGAATTAATTCTTGCCAACAACTCGTTTGAATCTATTGGTTTACGAATAAAATCATACGCACCGCTGTCTAATGCCAATTTCAAATCGGAAGAATTCATATTAACTCCCGAAGCCATAATTACAGGAATTTCTTTTGTATCTACATTTTTTTTAAGTTCCTGAATAACTTCGATTCCGTTTAATCCGGGCATGTGCCAGTTGGTAATAATTATATCTGGTAAAGTTTGTACGGCAATTTCAAGTCCGAGTGAACTATTTGTAGAACTTAAAACTTTATAATCTTTCCCGGAATTTTGCAACAAATTAATTATAACCTGAATATTTGAAGGTTCGTCGTCAATAATAAGTATTGTTGTCTTACTCATAATCAAAGACTTATTAATTCGAGGTATTTTTCATTATTACTGTTCATTACAGCATTTTCAATTTTATTTTTCCAATCAAAAAATTCATTGTCAGTGCATTTAAAGTTCTGCAAAGTATTAAGAATTTCGCTTGTTTCATAAAATTTATATTCTGCTAATATTTTTTTCAAAGCTATAATATTTTGCGAAAATTCCTTTGAATATTCATGGCTAATATTTTCGTTACTTTTTTCTTTAATTTCTTCAATTAAATTAACTGAAAAAGATTTTAATGTAAACCAAAAACACGAACCTTTTTTACATTCCGAATCTACGCCAATTTCGCCTCCGTGTTCTTTTATCACTAATTTTGAAAATGCTAATCCCAGACCAGATGATGTTGAAAAACCAATATTTTTAATTTCTGCCCGTGCAAATTTATTAAATAAATGAGGGATTTTGTCAGACGGAATTCCTTGTCCTGAATCTGATACCCTGACTTTTATAAAATTATTAATTATTTCAGCATCAATTGTGATAGTATCGTTATTGGGTGAAAACTTTATTGCATTAGTAAGTAAATTAATCAAAACACGTTCAATCAAGTTATTATCATACACAGAAATGAAACCGGAGTTAACTTTATTATTTACTGTAATATTTTTTTGAGTCAAAAGTAAATTTACATTTTGCAATGCTCTATTGATGGTTTTTAAAATTCTGTTTTCTGAAAATACGAGATCAATTTTAGATTCTTCAAGTTTTTGCAAGTCAATAATATTATTAACAATATTAAGCATATTAAATGCTGCATTTTCAATATTTTTGTTCTTTTCTTTTATAACCAGTAAATTCGTATTTTCCGATTGAATTACGTTTTTTGAAAAATTGATTATTATATTCAATGGATTTTTTAAATCATGTACAATCATTCCTGTTAAATCGTCTTTAAACCGGCTTAATTTAGATACTTCGTTGCTTGCAAATTCTACTTCTTTATTTTTTATTTTCAGAAGCTTGTTTATTCTTCTGATTCTCAGAGTAAAAAACAAAATTGCAATCACAACCAAGAAAGAAACCAAAAATCCAATTAACGATAAGATAAATTGTTGATGATTTTTTTCCAATTCAGAATTTTGACGTTCAATAAGCAATTCTTTCTCTTTTGTTTTAAATTTTGCTTCAAATTCCTTTGTTTTAATAATTGCTTTTTCATTGTTTAAAATATCCTCAACGCTATCTTTTTTTCTCAAAAAATTTAACGTCATTTTATCGTCATTAAGATTTTCACCAATTAATACAAGTGCATAATAATTAAACATCAGACTTGTATTTATTCCAAGGCTATCTGCAATTTTTGCACCCTCTAAAGCCATTGCTTCAGCTTTTTTGTAGTTTTTTAATTTCATGTAATTCAGGCTGATATTACGATAAATCATTGGCAATTCAATTATTTTTTTTTCATTTTCGGCTTCATTCAAAGCTTTGAGAAGAAAAAGATTGGCTTTATCGTAATTTTTCAAATTCTGATAACAAGCTCCAAGTATATTATTATTACTTATATTGTAACTTTTTGTATTAATGCGACTTGACCAATAATTTGAAGAATCAATATATGATATTGATTTATAAATAGTATCTTCATAAATAGCATCAAGTGCTGAATTATTTATTGAAAGTTCAAAGTAAACAGCTCCTAATCTGTTATATGCAGATGGTAGAAATCCATACAAATTATAATTTTGAGAAAGTGTAATTGATTTTTTTAGATATTGCACAGCTTTATTCAGATTATATGTACTTCTATAATATTCACCAATTGAAATATTCAATTTAATAACGTTGTCAATATCCTTCAAATTTTCGTAAATTTTAAGCGAATTAAATAAATAATAATTAGCCGAATCTACCACGCCTTTGTTTTTAAATATAACTCCTAATGAATAATATGTATCGGCGAATAAACTTCTATTAGAAATACGCTTTGCGATACTTTGAGCCAAATAAGAGTAATGAAGTGCAGAGTCAAGATTTGATTCGTTATATTGTAGGGCGATTTCATTTAAAATCTGTAAACTATTTTCAACGTTTTTTGATTTTAATAATTCAATTTTAGCAGAATCGAAAGAAAATCTATTTGTCTGAGAATAAGACAAATTAGATAATAAAAAGAAAATGGTAATGGAAAAAATGCGAAAAAATGCTACCATTATTTTAACTTTGTTGGTTCAATTGATTTGATAATTAATCAGATGCAAAAATATGTATTAATTGAGTTAATTCAAAACTTTGAAAATATGGCGTAATACTAATACCGATTGCCACCAAGACACAGGGTTTTATAAATCTGCATTATACAATTTATACTTTTCTTAATGGAAAAATTGCCTTTTGGTGTGGACTCTTATAAGAATCTATTTTGACATTAGCAATATATTTAATTTTCTCATGCCTGAACTTGCGATTTCTTTAATAAAAGTAACTTTCCGATAGGTCTGAATATCGTGAGGGTCGATTAAATAAATTGGTGTACCATTTGGCACATAATCAATTAGCCCCGCTGCTGGATAAACATTCAGCGAAGTTCCAATAACTACGAAAATATCGGCTGTTTTAACAATTTTTACAGCCTCGGGTAGTGCCGGAACTGCTTCACCAAACCAAACAATATGCGGACGGAGTTGAAAACCTTTTTCGCATTTATCGCCAATGTTAATTTCTTTGTAACCAATGTCGGTAACAAGTTGAGGATGTTTTGTGCTTTCTACTTTTGTAAGTTCGCCATGTAAATGCAGAATATTTTTACTTCCGGCTTTTTCGTGAAGATTATCAACGTTTTGAGTAATAATATGTACTGCGAAGTTTTTCTCCAAATCTTTAAGTCCGATATGTCCATAATTTGGTTCACAAAATTCGAGTTGTTTTCTACGAGCGTTATAAAAATTCAAAACAAGTTCGGGATTTTTATACCAGCCTTCAATACTTGCAACTTCCATAACATCATACTCTTCCCACAAACCTCCCATATCGCGAAAAGTCCGTATTCCACTTTCAGCACTTATTCCTGCTCCTGTTAAAACTACTAGTTTTTTCATTGTTTATATTTTTTTGACAGGATTTACAAGATTTACAGGTTTTTAACTTATTAATCCGGTAATCCTGTCTAAATTTTTTATCGAAGATTTAATCATTCTCATGTGTGTCTTATAATTAAATAAGATTCATAAAAATATCAACAACCTGTTTACTTGTTGTTCCATCGCCATAAGGATTTACTGCTTTTGCCATTCTGTCGTATTCAGCCTGATTTGTAAGCAATTTATTCATCCATGATAGTATTATTTCTTTATTTGTACCAACCAAAACGGCTGTTCCTGCATCAACTCCTTCGGTACGTTCGGTTACATCTCGCATTACAAGAACAGGTTTTCCTAACGATGGTGCTTCTTCTTGAATTCCACCCGAATCGGTAAGCACAATATATGATTTATTCATCAACCAAATCAAATATGGATAATCGATAGGTTTAATTAAATGTACATTTTTTAAACCACATAAAATTTCGTTTACAGGTTTCAAAACATTTGGGTTAAGATGAACAGGATAAACTATTTCAACATCGTGGGTTAGGCTAATTTCTTTAATTGCATTGCTAATATTTTCAAACGGTTTTCCAAAGTTTTCGCGACGATGTCCGGTTACTAAAATAACACGTTTATTAAAGTCAATTTGTTTAAAAAACTCTACATAATCTGTTTCATTGTTGCTAACAATTTCTTTTCCCCATAATAATGCATCAATTACTGTATTTCCAACCACATAAATATGGTTTTTTATTCCTTCATTCAATAAAGTCTGTTTTGAAAAACTTGTAGGAGGGAAATGATAATCTGCAAGATGAGTAATCAGCCGACGGTTTATTTCCTCAGGAAAAGGAGCATATTTATCGAAACTTCTTAGTCCGGCTTCGAGATGTGCAATTTTAATTTTTTTATAAAATGCTCCTAATGCACCTAAAAAACTTGTTGATGTATCTCCTTGAACAAAAATAACATCGGGCTGAAATTCGTTAAAAACAGGTTCCAGATTTTTAATTACATCGGCAGTTATATCGAATAGGCTTTGATTATGCCTCATTATATTTAAATCGTAGTCGGGAACAACTCCAAAAAAATTCAAAACTTGGTCAAGCATTTCCCGATGTTGAGCTGTAACACAAACTTTTATGTTGAATTTTTCAGGATACAATTTGAATTCCCTGATAAGAGGTACCATTTTAATAGCCTCTGGGCGAGTTCCGAAAATAAATAGAATTTTTTTCATTATAGAATCAATTATTGTAATTACTCAGCAGTAAAGATATGAACATTAAATTGTTTTAAAAAAAAGAAAGTTTCTGAATAATTTCAAATTTTAAATTGTCTGGGTGTACGACATTTTGTCCATTAAAAGGAAATTTACAGCTAATATCGCCGATTACCTCAGCCTCAGTCAGGCGTTTCCAAAGCTGCAAAAAACTCACAATATTTGAAAAAAAGCTCCCCCAGTTTTTTGTAAGTTTCTGAATATATATGATTTGACAATGCTAAACAAACCTATTCTTTTTTTTATAACCTTAGTAAAATCAATAATTATTACTCAAAACCTTATTACCTTATTCTCATTGATTAATAAGATAATAAGGCAGTGCATTGAGCTTGCCGAAATGTTAAAATCATAGATAACTTTGTATCTTACTAAGGTTTAAAAATTCCAAAAATAAGGTTATCATAAAAGAATGTAGCAAGTAAGATGAAAAAAATCTAAATATTTGAATGAATCAAAATATATTAAAACATAACCACCACATTTAAATAGCAATATAAAAATGGGGGAGCTTTTTTTTCATTAAGTATGAATTTTTAACAGCTTAGGTAGAACCTCAGCCGAACCGGATTGCAAAAACCAGTATAATTAAAAAGTAAGCACTTTGTCGCTTTCCATTGTTAGCTGTGTGAGTTCTTTCATGCTGCTTAGGCTTACTCCTTCAACAAATTTCAGTTCTTTTAATCCTCTGGCTTCGACACAGGATGTACAAATTTTTATTTGTCCTTTTTTAAGTACTACTGCTTTCAACATTCGTTCGATATTGTAATATCCGTTTGGAGTATTTTGATTTGGAATTGCACAAGAAACAGCATCTGCCATTAGGAAAATATTTACTTCTGTTCCTTCATAATCTTTTTGTATTTGCATTGCTAAACGTAGAGCGTTGTATGCTTTTTCTGTGCCATAAGGAGCATCGTTGATAATGATAAGTGTTTTCATTGTTAAATAGTTACATTGTTAAATTAGTATAATTCGAAATTTTTAAATCCTAAATTGGTTATTGACTGATTTTAAGTTTAACATTTCGTTCGAAATAATTTCCGGTCATTCCTTCTTGTGCATTACCTTTTACACTTTCGCCTTTTGTTAACATAACTTGTAATTGTATTTCAGCATCTTTAGCATTGCTTAATGGCTGAATAGTCGTTGATAAACTTGTTATGTCGGCATTGTCGTATCCCTGTAGTTTATCGCCAACCAAACGACAAGCCATTGGAAGATTTATATCCCAGCCGGGTGCAAACTTTGAAAGCGAGTTTGTTCCAATTGTAGCAGGGTCAATGTAAATCCATGCATTACGATAAGGAGATGAAGCCGATTCGCTTTTTTTTCTTCCGATTATAGTAAGTACAGTTTTTTGTTCGTTAGGCTTTGCTTCAATTAAAAATGTGCCATCTGATTGCTTTAATGATTTTTTGGTTTCTTTGTCCAAAATATCAATAATGGTATTATCGTCGTCTTTCCATTGTCCATTGCTGATATGGCAAACAAGACAATTTTTGGAATTGCTCAAAATGCCAACTGCCGGTGGATATGCGTAAGCAGCACCATTGTTATTTACATTTTCACGAAATTCTGGATGATAAAAGTTTTCGGTTTCAGTAAATTGACTGAAAGTTATAATAACAAGTAAAATGGCTGTGAGAATGATTGCTTTTGTTTTCATCTTTTTTAAATTTATTAGGGACTATTAACAAATATTTATTGTTTAGTTCCTGAAAATTTTAAACCATTTTGTCCACTCATATTAAATAAATAATTGAAAGAGTTGTTGTTTGTGTCAAATCCTCCATTATGTGTTCCGTTTTGGCAACTCATAGTTTTCTTATGATTATCCCAGTTTTTGCTTTTTTTGTTATTATTTCCGCCCATCATTCCGCCTCCCATCATGCCACCACCGTTTGAATTTCCTTTATGACAACCGGATGACATTTGATGAGTACAGCACATTAAGCTATCAGAATTTTCATACACATTAATTACCATTGTGGTATCGAAATTTGCACCACTGCAATGAATCTGTACAGTTTCATCATCTATTTGAGTTACTTCGGTTGTTGCTGTACCTTCGTTGTTTTGAGTTACAGGGTCAATTAGTGTTCCTTTGTAGTTTCCTACAATGTTGTCAATACCTGAGTTTTGGTCTTTTTTGCATGACATTAAAACCGTTACGCCAATTAAGGCTACTAAAATTAAATTTACTTTTTTCATGATTAAAAATATTTAAGTTAATATATGTTTTTTGTTGAAATTAATATAGTCTATTTCAATAATATCCTTTTTCATATTCAATTTTTTCAATAAATCGTCCTTTAAGTTCAACTGATTTGTTCAATACACGATATAAAAATTAATTAATTCATAGGATATCCTTTGTCTATCCAATCTACTTTAAGATTTTTTGGGAGATTCAAAAGTTTATGGTTTGTAAATTTCATTTTATTAAGTAATTTAAAAGATGGGCGAATATTCGGGCAGACATCGAACGGGCAACACCCGCAATAAATCACAATATCAGCATCTTCGGGTAATTTTTCTAATATTTTTTGAAATTTTTCGATTCCATTTTTATCCATAGCATCTGACACATCAATTGCGTTTTTTATAAATCCTGCTGGACCAATACTAAAAATGTAAGGACTTTTAATGGTTGAATCGTTTATGATTTTTGCTAACTCAGAAGGGGGCATTAATTGTTTTTCGTTCCATATTTCTTTTGAATTTTGTGCATTGGAACAGGCAGAATAGAAAAGAATCAAAATTAAATAAAGGAATACATATTTTGTTCTCATACAAATTTGTTTTTTTATTAACGACCGCCAATTATTATAATCATTACTGTCATCATTGCTACCATCATTGCTCCCATTCCAATTGCCATCATTTTCATTGGATTTTTCTTTTGTTTATCGTGTTTATGGTTCATATCTGACATTCCGTGCATTGGACACATCATCATATCCATTTTATGCTCAGATGAAGTAGAGTTTTTTTGAACCAGAGCCATTCCGCATTTTGGGCAATTTCCGGGTTTATTTGATATAACTTCGGGATGCATTGGACAAGTATAAATTATGCTATCGGCAGAATTAGTTTGAATTTTTGTAGTGTCGGTTTGAGCAAATATTGGTGAAACTACTACCATTATAATTATTAACAACAAGTAATTTCTCATTTTTTAATATTTATTTAGTTCATATTAAAACCTAAAAATGCACTCGAAACAAGTACAATAATTGCAAAATACAGGCATATTTCACATAATTTTTTTCTACGTGCACGTAATTTAAAAAATCCTGCTTCTTCCTGAGTATCAGGTTTTGAATCTTTTGTAAAGGTGAAAAATATTTTATTTATTGCTGGATTTATTTTAAAGAAAATAACAATCATTATATAAATCATCGCAAAAATTGATAAAAGTTTTACAGCCAATGCTATTGATGCTATTGAAGATAATTCTTTAAATGCTCCATGAAATAAATAATGGTTAAAGGGCATTGCCATTCCTGTAAAAAACAGAACGATTATAAATGTAATACAATATGGTGCATTACCTTGCAAAGTGTCTTCTACAACCTTATCAAGTTCGTAAAATAATTTAGGACCATATTGTGCCCTGTTTTTTACAATATTTCTGTTATAAAAAGGTGCGGCAGCGCAGCCAACCAAAGCAATATTATGTAATGCCAATAATAACGAATAAATCAAATTTTCCATTTTTTCTCCTTTTGTTTTTAATTGTTTTGTAAATTATTTATTAAATTCTGATGTTTTTTCATGTTTTCTATTAAAACTTCTCTCATAATACGGCAAGCAATTGCAACCTTTTCGGACGATAATTTATAATAAACACTTAAGCCTTCTTTTCGCTGTGCTAATATTCCTTTTGTAGCCATTGATGAAAGATGCTGTGAAAGACTTGATTTTGGTCCGCCTATTTTTTCGAGTATTTCTCCGAAAGACATTTCGTTATTTTGAAGAGTATCAATTATTTCTATTCTTATTGCATGACCAAGTGCTTTGCAAATATTTGCATGTAATAAGTATATTTCTTTGTTATCCATAAGTTCGTATGTTTATTAGTTCGCAAATATATGAACTATGGAATTAATAATCAAAAAAAAATCAAATTATTTATTAATATTGCTGAAAAAAAGATTTAATTGTTTTAAAATAAACGATTTATTATTATGAATAATCCTAATACTTGGAAAAACTTGTCTGACAAATTGTATAAATTCATACATAAAAAGATAAAAGATAAAGAGATAGCAAAAGACATTCTGCAAGATGTATTATTGAAAATACTGGAAAAAAAGGATACAATGAAAAACTTTGATAATTACGAAGGTTGGATTTTTCAAATTACAAGGAATTTATTGATTGACTATTTTAGAAAAAATAATAGAAATATTGATTTTTCTCTTTT
>Ga0154360_1147_pt1 | contig 19984 bp, 19 predicted proteins | sample RifGroA2_FD_115888 | JGI IMG/M metagenome (GOLD analysis project Ga0154360, IMG submission 115888) | Bacteroidetes bacterium GWA2_30_7 | reverse complement strand
CATCAATTAATCAATTAAATAAATACATTAATCTAAAAAATAAAAATTAAGTGCTTACACTTATTTTATTTAGATTTAATTTTTCTATTTTTAAAAAAATTTAAAAATATGAAAAATCTAATTTTTATTGCATTAGTATTATTTAGTTCTATTTTAAATGCAACAAGTTATGTATCTGCTACAAATGGCGATTGGTCTGATGATGATACATGGAGCCCTAGCGGAAATCCTGGTAATAACGATGATATTACAATTAATCACATTATTAATCTTGATGTGTCGGTAACGACTAAAACATCAATAACAATTAATGATGCTGGAAGTTTAAACAGCCTAACCAGTTCATTACAAATTAAAAATGGAGTTTCTTTAACTGTTAGTGGAGAATTAATTGTATTTAATTTACAGTTCGATAATGGCTCAATAATAGTTATTGAAAATATTGGTATTGTAGAAGTAAAGGGAGATTTTGCTAATAAAAATAATAGTGATAATGTATTAATTGATGGAAATATGAATGTGGCGGGAAATTTTGATAATGGAAATGGTGGTGTAATAACTGGAAGTGGCGAAATATGCACAACTGGCTCTTATTCAGGTGTGGGAGACACTTTTGGGAAAAGTCCAACTTCAGATATTCCTGCCGGCTCATGTGTAAGTATTACAATTCTACCGGTAGAATTGATAAATTTCGATGCAACTCTTGAAAACCCTAATGTAATTATTAACTGGTCAACTGCTTCAGAAAAAAATAACCAACAATTTAATATTTTAAGAAGTACAAATGGTCTCGATTTTATTATAATTGCAACTATTAAAGGTGCAGGAAATTCTAGCACATCATTAAGTTATACTTATACCGATGAAAACCCGCCAAAAACTACTTTATATTATTTATTAAAACAAATTGATTTTGATGGAAAATCAGAAACATTTAATTTAATTTCTATCACAAATGATGTAACCAAAGATGAATGTTCAATGAGCGTAAACCCAAACCCTTGCATTGGAAAATGTACTGTTGCATTTGAAGATTGTAACGAAGATGATTTAAAAGATGCAAAATTTCAGGTTTATGATGCAATGGGAAATGTCATATATGCTTCTATTTCAAAGCCTATTGAACAAGGCAAAGCATTATTTTCTCTTGATGTAAATAACAATTTAAAGCCTGCAATTTATATCGTTAGAGGAAATACTGAATCAAAAATGATAGATAAAAAAGTAATCATGCAAAAAAATTAAAAATATGAACAATAAATTATATTTAGTATTATTTATATTATTTATCATTTCGTGCAAAACACCTGAAAATAAAAATAATGATAATATAGATAAATCAGTTTCTGTAGCTAATGACTTGAATAGTAATCAGGCGAGAGTTTTTTCATTGCCCTCCCCTTTTCAAATTTCAGCAATAATAAAATTAGTCGGAATAGACTATAATAAAACTTTTATCGAAAATACTGCAAATAATAATATCGCTTATTCATCTCCAATTTATAAAGCTTTAAACTTAGGAGTTAATTATGTTGATATTTATTACTCAACTGTTTATGAAAAATATGAGGTATCAGTAGTTTATTTAGAAAAGATTGAAAAATTAATGGATGAATTAGGTCTTAAAACTAAAAAAGACTTTAATCTAGTCGATAGATTTGAAAAAAATATACATAATAAAGACTCTCTTGATTATTTTATTAAGTTATATCAAAACGATATTCAAGAATATTATAATATTTCAGAAGAAAAACAAATTGCATTTATAATTATGACTGGCATTTATGTAGAAGGGTTATATCTTCTTACAAATATTTATGAAAATAATTTACAAAATAAAATGTTAAATTCGTTTATGGATAATAGTATTAAAAAAGTTCTTTTTCAACAAGCAACTGTTTCAGATAATCTTATCGAATTATTAAGCAGTTATAACGATAGCAAACTTGATTTTTTGCTTGAAAAACTAAAAACTATTCAAACCGAATTTAATAATATGAAAATAGAATACTCTTCCGATTCAAACAACAATATTACTGATGTGAAAATTAACAAAAAACACATTCATAACTTAATGAAAGTTAGTACTGATATTAGAAATAGTATTATTGCTGAAAAAAAATAGAATAAAGTTATATTCAAAAAAATATATAGTTTTATTTGGAGTTGGTCTTTAAAGTGGTTGATTATTTTAATTAATATTTTTTGTAGGTACTATTATACATTAGTTCGGTATATTTTTGAGATTGACTTTTCGTAGAGCTAAAAAGTTGCTTCGTTCCTCGCAATGACGAAACACATGGATGTCTGCATGTTACGTCATTGCGAACGCAGTTAAGCACCACAGCTTACCCCGACCCCTCGGGGAAGTAGCATCAATTCAATAATGTAAAAAACTTAACATTGATAATCTGTTAATTAATAGCACTTTATAAAAATATACCGAACTATTAATTATAAGTACTGTTAAAAAAAATAAGGATTTCAAAAACATATGAAACCCTTATCCTGTTTATGTCGGGGTGAGAAGACTCGAACTTCCGACCACTTGCACCCCATGAGTTATTGATAGTCTTATTGATATTTATTAATACTTATAAGTATTTATTATTTAGCTAAATAAATCATTTTAGACTTATCGTTGTTTATATCTTTTTATTGATATTTATATAAAATGTAGGTACTATTGTAGGTACGTTTATTTTGATTAATGTATTGATTATTAATTATGGCAAATTTAAAAATTGTTTTAAATAAAAAAAAGAAATTAAAAAATAATAGATTTCCAATTGCATTAAGGGTTACACATGAACGGAAACAAGTATATTTTAGTTTTGGAACTGACTTTAATTGTAGTGATGAGTATTGGAATGATAAGAAAGATTTATACTTTGATGAATCTGGTATTAAAGAATATAATAAACAAAAAAAAGATAATGATAAACCTACTTTAAAGGTATTTCAAAATGCAAAAGTTTTAAATTCGGTTTTAACAATTAAACTTAATGAAGCAAGGGAAATTTTATTAAAATACGAATTAGAAAAAATACCATTTTCATTTGACACATTTAAAAATGATTATCTAAAAGTTAAATCAAAGGCAACAATTTTTAATGTTTTTGACGAAGTAATAAATGAATTGAAAAATACCAACAAAATAGGTTATTCCAACATTTTTAAATCTGCTAAAAGTTCAATCTCAGATTGTTTTAAAAAAAATGATATAAAATTTAGAGATGTAAATTATAAGTTTTTAAATGATTATAAGTTATTTCTACAAGCTAAGGGCTTGAAGAAAAACGCAATATTTGTTTATTTTAGAACATTTAGAACTTTATTTAATCAAGCTATAAAACGAAAATATGCAGATGAAGCTGATTATCCATTTTTAAGCCGAACCAACCCTAATGGATTCAGCCTTGCAAAAATGGAAGAGGCAACTCGTAAACGTTCTATAACAAAAGAACAATTAATATTAATTCGAGATTACCCCACAGACGAAAATACATTTAGATTTCATGCTAAAAATTACTTTATGTTTTCTTTTTATTTGATAGGTATGAATTTTAAAGATATTGCTTTATTAAAGAACACAAACCTTGTTAATGGTCGAATTGAATATGTAAGAGCAAAAACAAACAGACATTTTTCAATAAAAATTAGTAATAATGCACAGGAAATTATTGATTATTATAAAAATATTAACCTAACAAATGACTACATATTTCCAATATTAAGCGAAAAACACAATACTCCAAATATGCAGTATAACAGGATTAAAGATGTTTTGGCTAAAATGAATCAAGAATTAAACGAAATTGCAAAAGAAGTTGGAATTGATTTTAAAATAACATCTTACGTTGCTAGGCATAGTTGGGCTACTATACAAAAAATTAATAATACTCCAATATCAGATATTATGGACGGAATGGGACATTCAACAGAATCGCAAACTCATACATATTTGAATAGTATTGAATATTCTGGAGTAGATAAGTATAATGAAAATATTCTTTAATTATGTAATGTTAATATTCTAACTAATGAAAGAAGCAGATTTATTAAATAACAGACTTGATTTTAATTTTCATTACGAAAATTTATTAATAGAGAACTATAATAAAACAATTAAAACTTTAGATGAAAAATTTGAAAGAAGTAAAAAAAGAGGTTTTACAGAATTAACAACATCTGATATTGAACAATATTTGAATAATACAGAGTATCATATAGAAATGTATAATATTTTATACGAAACCTATCAAAAGAAATATAGAAGTGGACACGAATTATATGATATTTATTGGGAAATTAGTGATGAATATAAATACATATACATTGATTATTTTACTTCTGAATTTTATGAAGAATGCCCAGATTTAATTGAAACTTTTTTTAATATTGCAAGAAATCATGAAAATCTATTTTATTTCATTTCTGAAAGAAACGCAACAATAGATTGGTTAAAATCAAAAGGTTATGATATTAATTTAAAAACTGAAAATGAAATTAAAAAAAACAACGAAATTGAAATTATTTCATCAAAAAAAGAGCAATCAGAAGAGATTGAAGATATGAAATCAGATGATGAACAATTTAAAAGACCAAATCTCATTATTAATGAAGAAATAGAATATAACATAGATGCACCAATAATCCGCAGAGAAAGGAAAGACATAATTGAAATTAAACCATTTGAAAAAATATCCTCGTCATTATTAGTTACTTCAACTATTGACAAATTTACTGAGTTTCTAAATATTCATAAAGATATTTCATTTTTAAACGAATACGATAAAGAAAAAAGAATAAATAAATATTTCAAAAATTTAATTGAAGATTATATCGAAGAAATTGAAACAGAATTTGATTTTTCAGAAACTACTCCAAGCGATTTAATAATAAAATATTTAAAATCAGTACCAACCAAATTTAATTTAAAAATTAATTTTTTTGAAGGGATGAAATTAAATAATAAATTATTTAGTAAAAGTAAGAGAGTTAGGTTATTGGATGATGTTGATGTTGCACATTACAATCAAAGTTATTATACAATTTTCAGATGTCGCTCCAATCATTATATTGAAGTTTTACAAAGAAAATATTTGAAATATTACGTAAACAAAAAGATTGAAATAGCAAATCTAAATTCAATTGAAAATGAGCTTTCCAAATTCAAGAATAAATCGGATTCTTCACAACAACAAAAAGCCTTAAAACTTTCAGATATTTTAGAGAACCAAAATAATTTAATTCCTAAAGTATCAATTAATGATGTTTACTGTCATTTCAAAGTTCTCACTGAAGAAACAAACAAGTTTGGAGAATTTTACCTAACTAATGAACAACTACTAATTTTTATTAAATCTACATTTATTGATAAAATACCAATCAAACAAGAATTAAATTGTAAATCGTTTAATAAAAAGTATATTAGAAAAATATTTTATCAGTTTTATCAAAATTGTAAGAATAAAGAAACCAACTTAACAAAACTTAAACGAAAATATTTTAGTATTTTAGACGAATCATTAGTTGGATTTAACGAAATTGACTACAACGATTTTAATAAAACCTAAAAACAAACCTAATAGACCTTAAAACAACCCTATTAGCATGTAATACGCTGTTTTCATTATATTTATAAGAAATATTTGTTGAAAATAATTAAATCAACAAATATGAAAACAGAAAATTTAACACAAAATGATGTCCCTTTTGCAATAGCATGGCTTTGCAATGAAGTTTTAAATCTTAAACAGCTTTTAACAGCTAAAAAACAAGAACCAGATACAAATCAATGGTTCAATTTAACAGAGTTATGTAACTACCTGCCCGATAGACCCGCAAAAGCAACTATCTACGGAATGGTATCTAAAGGCTTGATACCTAATCACAAAACAGGTAAAAAATTAAGATTTTTAAAGTCTGAAATTGATAATTTTCTTTTGGCAGGAAAACAAAAAACGGTTTCAGAAATTGCAGATGAAGTTGATAATCATTTAATAAAAACAAGGAGGGCTAAATGAGTACAAAAAAAGAAAGCCCCACCACGACCAATGGACAGGACTTAAATAATTTGCAGAACAAAAATACAAAAAAAATTCCAACATACAATGATTTTTTAGCGGGATTAATACAAAAAAAATTGGAATTAATCGAAAATGAAAACATGATAGTATCAACTTTTAAAACTGATACATTATGAATAAAACATATTTACAACAACGACTTTCTGAATTAAATATAACACCAGAACAAAATGAAATATCTGTATTTGATAGTGTCGAAGGTATTTTTTATAAATCAGAATTTTTCAAATCTGATAAAGATGACAATATTAGAATAAATTATTTAGACCCGTCCTGTAACGTAGAAAAATGCGAGAAAAAAGGCAAGTTACAAGATTTTTCCAGAACTCGACTAAAAGAACCAAACGGGCAGGGAAAATATACACAGCCTTTTAATAGTAGTGTTATTCCATTTGTCACACCTTCGATAATTAAGAAAGTAAAAATGAAAACTGTAATAGATACATTATTTATTACTGAGGGAGAATTTAAGGCATTTTCAGGCAGTATAAACGGAATTGATACAATTGGAATAAGTGGAATTTATAACTTCAAAAACAAGGGCGAAAATAAGCTACATGAGTATTTTCATACAATAATTGAAACTTGTCAGGTTAAAAACATAGTTCTGTTATTTGATGCAGATTGTATGGCAATAAAATTTGATGAAACAAAAGATTTATATATTCGATTAAATCAGTTTTACGCAGCGGTTGCAAAGTTCAAAGAATTGACGAAAACCCTAAATGTTGACGTGTATTTTTCTCATATCAAAACAAGTTTAAATGATACTGCAAAGGGACTGGACGACCTGATAAATCATGCTGACACCGATATTAATATTCTAAAATCTGAATTGTATAATCTTACAGTCAGTAATGAAAACAGGCAGTATATTGATTGTATAAGCATTTCAGCAAACAGTATATTAAAACTTCGTGAGTATTTTGGGTTAGATAACGTAGATGAATTTTACACAAAATATGTTGATGCCATTGGAGCAAATGATTTTATTTTTCATGGCAAAACGTATGAAATCATTGAGGGCAAACCGTTATTTAAAACCTCAAACGATATAAAATTTTGGTATGTAGTAACTGGTGGTACTATTGAGAAACGCAAATATACATTACATATTGACAGGGTTAATTTTGCTAAATTTCTGCAATCAAAAGGGTTTTATCGTATTTATGTAGGCAAATATCCGATGTTAATCAGGATTGAAAACAATATTGTTGATGAAGTTACAGCCCACTTAATCAGGGATTTTATAAAAGATTATGTTCGCAGTTTGCCAAATATTATTGAATCAGTTGAAAAGGAATTTTCCAAAACTGATTTAGAATCTTGTCTTATAAATGCAAATCACATTTATTTTTCAGATATAAACCTAAATTGGATTGATGCCATTGAGTTAAAAACAAAGCGAGATACGCAAAACGAAGCGTTTATTTACTTCAAAAATTGTTTTGTTAAAATTACTAAAGAGGACATTGAAACCTTTGATTATTCTACATTGGAGAAACCAATTTGGAGAAAGCAAATAATTGAAAGGTTTTTTGATGAAACTGTAATACCTGATTCATGCGAAATTAAGCAATTTATTTTAAATGTTTGTAACAAAAACGAAGCGAGATACAATGCTTTATTAACTGCTATTGGTTATTTATTATACCAATATAAAGACCCTGCAAATACTAAATTAATTGTTTTTGTTGATGAAAAAATAAGTAATAAAGATGAGGCAAATGGAGGTTCCGGCAAATCATTGGTTGCGGCTTGTTTGCGACATTTCAAAAGTGTTTGTTATAAGGGCAAAGGTTGGAATCCAAAAGAAAGATTTGCATTTGAGGGCGTAAATTTAGACACCGACATACTTTTAATTGACGATGCTTTAAGAAATTTTGATTATGAATCTTTATTTACAAAAATCACAAATGATTTTGAAGTTGAAGGCAAAAACGATAAATCTTTTACAATCCCGTTTGAAGTAAGCCCAAAGTTTATTCTGACAACAAATTATACATTAAAAGGAGAAGGTAATTCGTATCTCAGACGCAAAGCTGTTTATGAATTTTCCGACCATTACAACGAAAATAATACACCAAAAAAAGAATTTACACATAGGTTATTTGATGACTGGGATGTAAATCAATGGTCGCAATTTGATTTGTTTATGCTTACGGCATTACAGTATTATTTAGATAATGGATTGAAAGAAGTTGCTGTAAATTATGCTGAAAGAAATCTAATTGAAACAGTATCAGAATCATTTATTGATTTTATGGCTACTGTTAAGCGAGACCAGGAACATTTAACGAATGATTTACTTGAAAAATTTATTGAGTTTGATAAATATTATAAAGATAAAATCAAACCAACGATGTTTAATAAATGGCTTAAAAAATACGTGAAATGTAAAGGAATCAAAACAGAGGGTTCACAGAAAATAAATAATAAAGAAGCTCCATTGACAAAAGACAATGGAAAAATTTACATAAAACTGTTTTCAAACTAAATTTAAAATGAAAACAGTTTCGCTGAAACCCACTGTTTATAAATAATAGAAAAAATTGAAACTTAAATACTACTTTTTTTTACAAAAGTAGTTACACCCTAAAAATAAATAAAGAGAAATAAAAAAAGGGGTATAGGTAATATTAGACAAAAAAACAGTTTTTTAGTTTTTATCCTTGTAATAAAGATAATATCAATAGATTAAACAGAATTAATTTTTAAAAATGAAAATTTCCAAAACAGTTTTAGAATCTTATTTTGGCTTCCCACGTAGAAGTGATAAAATAACCGAACCACTTCAACATTGCGTTGAAAAATCAATAATAGATGAAGTTATTCAGAATAATCACAATGGAAATATTCAAACAAATATTTCAAAACAATCTATTAGAGTTTTTTCAGATTACTTTACCGGATTTGATGACTTTTTTCTCAATGTTGTTAATGGTGTTTATTCAATCAATTCTTGCATTATTGAAATAAAAGGATTGTATGATTATACTATTACAGAAAATGAATTTTTACAGCTCCTAATAACGAAAAAAAAACACTACAAAGCTGAGTTTATAACAAATTTTAAATCATAAAATTAATTCCACTTAGTAAATTAAACCTTTAATTTAATAAATCAATCCAAATTAAAGTAAATTAAATCTGAATTTATTTACATTAATCTATATCAACACAAATTAATATATTAACAATTTACATTGAATTATTAACATTTATATTAATATAAATAAACATCAATAAATATCAATAAACAAAAGCACTTTATTCATTTTACCATATTGATATATACAGTAATATAGTGTAAATTTGACACACAATATTAATATTATGCAAATAAAAGACATTTTAACAGGGGAATTGTTTACGCAAAAAAAAATAACTCAAAAATTTGCAAATAGACAAAATCAGATTCGATACAATAATTTGAAAGCACAGAAAAAAAGAATTGAAAAATCTTTTATTGACAAATCACTCGACAAAAACAGAACTATTATTATGAATCTTCTAAATGGTGAAAAAAGCATTATTAAACATAAAGAGTTTTTATTAGGTGCAGGTTTTCATTTAGGAGTATTTTCATTTCAAAAGAAGATTGGTGAATTATTATTCTCAGGAATATATGAATTTGGAATAGCCAAAAAAGATGAAACACATTTTCAACTAATAAGATTTTAATAATGAATGATTTTATTGAATTAGGAAACATCGGTTTTTTGGTTGATGTTCCAAAAGAGCTGACAAAATTAAAATCAGATAATAAGACCCTAAAATTCGCCTTGATTGGATTCGGTTTTGGATTAATTGTTTTAGCTGTATTTGCTAAAATAAACATAAATAAATACAAGAAATTTATACCAATAATAAAACAAAATGAACCCATTATTAAATGACATTTTTAAAGATAAAATTACTGATGTAAAAGAATCTGAATATTTTCCAGTAATAAAAACCGTATTGATTGGTGCTGGAGTTCTTTTAGCAATAGGATTATCTGGCTATGTCTTTAAGATATTTTCTTTTACCGTTTCAAACTACAAAAAATTAAAATATATCATTAAAAATTAATCCCACAGAATTAATTTATGCAAAAAGTAGCTTTATATTGCAGAGTATCAACATCTGAACAAACAACCGAAAACCAAAAAATCAGATTAGTTGAATATTGCATAAAAAACAACCTTGAATACGATTTATACGAAGAAACTGAAAGCAGTCGTAAAACACGCCCAGTTAAGCAAGATTTATTACAGAAATTGCGTAATAATGTTTACTCATCAGTAATCATATATAAATTGGACAGATGGGCAAGAAGTAGCACAGAATTGATACTCGACACAAAAGAATTAATTGATAAAGGAATTGGTTTTATTTCAATATCCGATAATTTAGACTTTTCAACTGCAACAGGAAAGCTACATTTTCAAATACTTTCCGCCTTTGCGGAATTTGAAAGAGAACTAATAAGAGAAAGAACAATTGAAGGTTTACGCAGAGCAAAACTACAAGGAAAAATTGCAGGACGACCAAAGGGCAAAAAAGACACTAAGCCAAGACGCAAGTCAGGCTATATATTGCGACAAGCAAATAATCAAAAAGCAATAGATGAAAAAAAGGGAGTTTTTCAAGGAATAGAAAATTATCTTGATTAATCTGTGCTTTCTATTTTTAGATGTTTAATATAATTTTCGAGTAATCCTTTTATCTGCAATGATGCAACAGGATTTGCAGAATGAACATTAAACTTTAAATTTCTTAAATCTAAACCCGATTCATAAACCAACCATTTTGTACAAGCATAACCATCTGGTGCAATATTCTCGTTTTCGTCCAAACCTAAATCATTATCAAAAGATATAAATTCAGGAAGTCCATTTTCTAAAATAACTTTTCTGAAATCATTATAGCTTCTGACAATAACAAAATCGGATTCTTCAAAATTTGAATAAACCATTTTTACAGTTCTAATATCATCTAAAAATAATTTGTAGCTCATATATTTTCAAATATACAAAAAATCCTCCCCCAAATAATTAACGTCCACAAAAAAGACCTAAAAACATACTCAACCTCCCCTGTTAATCGGTTATTAAAAAAAGGTACGTTTATTTGGTCAAATCAATATTGTTAATTAAAAACTTATTTATCATTTCAGGAGTAAATTCTGAAAGTATCATTTTGTGAACCTTTTCAGTTTGCATTTTAATTTTTTGTTCAACAATTTCAATTAAATGAATTACACAACTTTCAATTTCTCTTAATTGCACAATGTTAGGCAAAATTGAACGTACAGTTTTAATTCTATATTCTGTACTTGTTTTATCTTTTGATTTAATAGGTATTTTAAAATATACAACACTGACTTCATTGTCGGTAATGCCCCGATGTGCAATGAAATTATGTCTTAAATCCATCAAAAGCTCATGAGTCAAACGTAACTTTTCATCACTTTCTTTAAAATATTCCCTAATTTCCAATTTTCCCAATTTTGCTTTTGAAGAATCTGTAAAACATCTACCATACGATATAATAATACTGTGCCAAAGTGCTTTTTTTAGAGTATCAGAAACATCTTTATTATTATCAATATAGTAAATTATCATTTTTAAAGAATCCTGAACAAACCTCAAATCTTCTCTAATTGACATAAATGTTACTACTTTTTTTACTGCAAATTTAGGAAGAAGATAACATAGGTTGTCTTTCTCACTTTTTTGTATTTCCTCTAATATTTTAATAAATATTTTATCTGCTTTTGTCACTTTTAATGTTTATTAATATTTTCGATATTCTTCCTTCCCAAATCCTACGAATAAAAACCTAAAACCCGACAACCCTGATTGAAACAAATTGGGTCTATATTGTTTGATTGGCAAACGTCAATCATCATCTTTTTAGCATGTTATCTGATAATCCATTTATCTCATTCTGAATTTCAATGCTGTTTGCTTTTATTTTTTCATCTCGTTAATTAATGAATTTCAAACCGATAATTACTGTTACAAGAACAATTGTAATAATTATCAATATTTTAAGTGTCTTATTTTGTTTTTTTAATTGTTGAACTTGTTCAGAAATAAGAGTTTGATTTTTTTCTGCTGTTTGTTTAAATTGTTCTTCAAATTTATCTATTTTATTTTCAATTATTTTAGTCCTTTCATGTAAATTGCTTTCCGTTTTATCAATTCTATTGATAATTTCATTTGTTTTATTTTGATGCCCTTCTTTTAGATTTCTTTCTACACTTTCAATACGTTGTAAAACTGACTGTATGCTTTGGTTTATGCCTGCAATTGTGGCATCTAATTTATCAAGTCGTGAAGAAATATGTATTTCATCAATTTCTTTTGTAAGCTTTTCAGTTTTTAAAATTGTTTTCTCGTTTATAGAAATGATTTTTTGTGTAGTTTCATTTATAACATGTTGAATATTAACAATTTTTGAAGGAATATCTATATTTGAAATTGTGTTTGTAAGTTGTTCGGATTTATTATTTTGCTTTTTAAACTCTTCATTTATTGATGTTTCAAAATTTTGATATATCTTAAATAATTCATCAATAGTTTTTTGAATTTCATTTTTTAATTCGGCAAACTTTTCTGTAAATTTAATATTTTCAATCTCTTGAATAAGTTCATGAGATTGCTTATTGAGTTCTTTGTTTGCTAAACTTATATCGGCAATAGTTGAATTTACATTGTTTTCTAATTTATCTAAACGTTCAGGAAAGTTTATTGTTTCAATCTTTTTAACAATTTGTTCGGACTTTAAGGAGAGGTCATTGAATTGGCTGATTGGCTTTTCAAGGTTTGAAAATATATTTTCAGTTGTTTTCTTTATTTCATTTTTGTAATCGACAATTTCTTGCTTAAATACGTTAAATTCGGATTTATATTCTGCCGTTTGAGCGTAAAATGTTTTGTCAATTTTGTCAACTATTTGCTCAAATTTTGTAATGAGCTTATTTGTTGAAGTTTTTGTAAAACGTAAAACCTCTTCTACTTCTTCCTTAGAATGTTCAATATAATCAGTCGCATCTTTTAAGCGGTCAAACTCTTGTTTAATTTCTTTTACTACTGTTTGAATATTTTCTTGTTTCATAAGTTCTTAGAAATTTATTGTTAAAATCCCGCAGTGGATTTAATATTTGTCGCACATTTAGGACTTCTAATATGTTTTCGATAATTGTTACTGTTTCAGGATTGTAATCAATTAAATATTTTTTAAATCCCTGAATTATTGTATCATATTCATCTTTTTCATCAGAAAAAATGAATAAACCTTCAACAAAGTTTTCTTCTGCTTCTTTGATGAATTTTTGGTTTTTAATTTTGCCGTCAGGTGTAATATTTAATAAAATTAGAGAAAAGGCTTTCATTAAAAGTAATGCAGCATTTTTCCTATTTTCATTTAATAGCCTTTCGGTTGAACCCAAAAGGTGTTTTAAATTTTCAATTGCACCGTAGGTTACACTTAAATACTTCCACAAAATAGTTGAATTATAATCCTTACCGCTTTCTGTATCTAAACGCAAATTGTATATTTTACCTTCCAAATCATAATCTCTTAGATATTTGGCATTAAAATACAACTGAATATGTTCTCGCATTCTTTCAGGGTCTTCAAGCCCTAATTCTGCTGCAAATTCCATTGATTTTATTGCTTCCTTGCGTTTGCTTACAATTTCATTATAAACGAAATGTGTTAGTAAATTCAAACATTTTTGAATTGTAGAATTACCTTGTGCTTCGCCAGTTTCGATTTTAGAAATTTCTTTTTCAGTTCGTTGTTTTGAAATGTATTTTGCAAAATAGTTTTTAAGTTTTTCAATATAATAATTTTCTGGTCTTTTGGTTATAACAATTTTATATGTTTTGCTATTATAATCAATTTCATAATCATCAATTACTCCAATTATTGACAATCTGTAAATTGCTCTGCTTGTGTCGCTATTATCTCGAATATTTTTGAAATAACTATCAATTGTAGAATAATGTTCAGTTGGTATTGCAATATTTTGTTGCGTTGCTATCCAATATTCCTTTTCAATATTTCCAATAAATTCCTGCGATGTTTTACAATATTTTACAGCCTTTTTAATTAAAGGAAATGTGAATTGAAAGTCAACGGCTTGTAATAAAGTGTGAATTAAAAATAATTTGTCATTTTGAAAACCTATTGTTAATTCTATGGTTTCATTTAGTTTCAAACGATTTAATCGTTTCTCAATTCCTTCCTTATTTGATTGTGGATTTTGTTGTTTTAACCAATTAATTGCATTTGATGTATCTTGACAGTTTTGTAAAATATAGTTTTTTGTAAATTCTAAGATTGAAAACGATAGTTCTTGTGAGAAATCTGTATGCCTTTGATTTGTATTTATTTGAAAATTCCAATTTAAATCTAAATAACCATATCCCCTTTGATATGCTTCATTTATATAAATTCTATTATTACCATGTTGTTGATAAAACGAAAAATACACTTCAATACCAAATTCATTTTCAAGTTCTGAATATATTGATTGAGATGCACTTGCAAAAGGAAATGTAATTTCTGTTAGTAATTCAACTAAAATTCTAACTTCTTTATTTCTTCCACGAAATGCGTTATCAAAAAAGCTTTCTAAAATGCTCCTGTCTTTGTCCGGTTGGGAACATAACAAAATATAATTAATCGCTGTTTTTCTATCTCTTCCGGCACGTCCTGCTTCTTGTATAAAACTTTCAATAGAATTTGGGTAATTATAATGAATTGTAAAACGAATATTGGCTTTGTCAATCCCCATTCCAAATGCTTTTGTTGCAATCAAAAGATTTGATTTATTCTCGACAAAATCAGTTTGATGTTGCTCAATAATTAATTCTTCTTTTGAATTTGCCTGAAAATCATCATCGTCACCAGAGCCATAGAAATAACCAATTTTTAACGGTAATTTATTTTCTTCAACTTCTGTTTTAAGTATATTTACAATCGCATCAACCCCTGAATTTATTCTTGCACTTTTATGTGGACAAAAAATTAAACCTGAATTTATGTATTCTTTCTTTTGATTTGAGTTAAAAAATGAATTGGCTGAAAAATCGTTTGGTAAATAGTTTTTATTTTCAGTAGAATTGGAATTTGCAAATTCTGTCCTATCAATTATATCATTTGTAACTGATTTAATAGTTTTTATAATTTCTATATGTTTTTTATTCCCAATACTTTGCATATATTGATAATGATTATCGGCTGCAATATCATTGATGTTTACATTTAGAACTTTATAAAATAATTCATTTCTATTTGAAGGGTCATCTCTTACAATATCTTCATCAGATATTTCTAATTCACGTTGCACATCTGTTAATACATCGAAAGAAGCTGTTGCTGTTAAGCCAAAAATTGGAATAACACCAGATTTGGGTTTGCAAAAATTACGTGCATTATCACCCAATCGTAAATATGAAGTTCTAAAATCATGCCCCCATTCTGAAACGCAATGAGCTTCATCAACAACGCAATAACTAAAATGTGATTTATATTTGTAGTGCATTTCTTCTAAATTGCGTCTGAACTCTGCAATCTGCATACGCTCTGGCGAGATAAAGCAAAATAAAACTTCGGCATTTTTTAATTTATCAATTGCAATTTTACGAGCTTCGGCTGTTTTAAGTGAAGAATTTATAAAAACCGTTGCATCAATCAGATTTCTTTTAAGACCATCATTTTGGTCTTTCATTAAGGATTTTATAGGGTCTATAATCAAGGTAATTCCTGGTTGCAATAAAGATGCTAATTGATAAGTCAAAGATTTACCACCACCTGTTGGTAATAACCCAATTACACTATTACCTTGTAAAGCTCGGTTCAAAATTGGAAGTTGCCCAGACCGAAAAGTTTCTTTTCTGAAAAAATTTTGAATAAAATATTCTAATATCTCTTTTTTTAAAGGCTGTATTATAAATTTTTCATCTTTTTGTATTCCAATTTCTTTATATGGAATTAGTGAATTTGTTTGAAATTTTCGTTTTGATTTTATTGAATGACTTGAACGAATTTTTACAAAATAATTAGCTTCAATGTTCTCTTTATACTCCAATTCAAAACCATTTCGACGTAATATTGAAATGTCTATTATTAAATCAAATATCGGAAATTCTGATTTAATTACGTTACCAATTTGTTTTGAATTAGGGTTGGTTTTTAAATTTATTTTTGAATTTTTAAAATCATCTGTTGTAATTACAACAAGTTCAATATTAGGAATATTAATATCTATTTCCGCTAATGAAATTAGATTTTGTAACAACTCTTTAAAATCGTTTATTGCAAGATTTGCAGAGGGAATATCTCTTTCAATTATACAAATTTTCCAAATTGGTTCGGATAGTTTTAAAACTCCTGCGAAAACTAACTCTAAAAGAGTTTTTTGTATTCGTGCAATAGCGAAAGGGCTTAAAATTAATTGCAAAGCGTCTATTCCATTTGCTGTTTTATATAACGGATTTTGAAAATTTTGAAACAATGTTTGGAAATACGGATATTCTGTTGATAATTCTTTTATTGGTTGAATTTTTGATAAAAAATTGTTGTAAAGCTCATTAGTTGTAACTCTTTGAGTATGAAATTTTACAGATTCTAATGCGTTGTCTCTGGTGTTATCTAATTGCTTTTGAGCTTCATTTAAGTGTTGTCTTCCGTCAATCTCAAACACAATCCCATTAAGGAATATTCCTTTTTTTGTTTCGATTGTATATGGAAAATCAATTGCGAAATCAACATTTTGTTGTTTATGGGTTGTTAAAACATCAATAAAATTTTTATCTTTAAATGTATTAATTTTGTTATCCGCAAACTTCGCAAATTCAAGTATTTTTTCAATTTCTTTTTGTGGCTCAATTAATTGTGTAAAAAAATCACCTACATATTTCGGTAAAAGTTTAAAAAAAAATTCCTTTTCTGCATCACTTCCCAATTTATTGAAATTACCCAAATTATATGTAGTTTCTTGATATTCCGTTGTATATTTTGGGTCTATAATATGTAATGCCTCGAAAATAGTTCCTGCAAATTCAATATTTAGATTTTCTGTTTTAAATTTTATATCACCTATTTCAGTATTTTCAATTTTAGCATAATTAAATATATCTGTAAATTTTTTATTAATATTTAAAGTCGGTCTTGTTGGTAATCCCCTTGTTATTATGTTATTGGCTACATCAAAAATGGGGGAAACGTCATGTCTTTGATTTAAATTCGCATTTGTATCAATTTCAAAAAAGGAAAGTGAATACAACAAACTATCAATCTCAAATGAATTGAAATTGCTATCAATTAGAAAATCTCTAATTCCGTCTAATATATAACCAGCTTGGTATTGCATTTTAGTCTAACTATTTTACGGCAACTTTGTATGTTTCTTTATTATCAAAGTATTTTCAGCATTTAAAGCATTGTCTCATTGTTTTTATTTAATAACACCTTTTGGCGGTTTGGCTAAAAACCTAAATTTATATTAAAAATTAACTAAACATACTTCGATTATTCGAGAGATAAAAATATTTCAAATGTAATTTTCTTAAATAATTGGATTAGTTAAATTAAAAGATAAAATTATTCAATAACTAAAATTATATGACTAAATAACAATACGGTTATGTGCTAAGTTTTTTTTTAAAAAAAGCACCTACTTATTATTTTCGATTAGTTGCGTTTCTGAATCTTGAAGTTTAATCTTTTGAATTTTGACTTGCTGAAAATGAATTTTGAATTTTGACTTTACATCATTTTTTTCAGCAAAAATCTCAATCTTAGATATTCTAAGTCTTCCAATACTTTAGATTAGTGCTTCTTCACGATAAACAACTTTCGGTGCAGTATTTTAAATATTTGTTATATGGTTGAATGATTCCAACTCATCTTGAATTTTTTCTGCTTCTGATTCGAGTTTCTTTATTTTTTCAGCAATAATTGCTTCATTAAAAAATACTTCGTAATCAAATGATTCGCTTCTAAAATCTGCCGTTTTTTTACCCTCATCAACTGGAAGTTTTTTATAAAAAGCTATCAATCCTTTTATTTCAGCGATTTTATAGATTTTTTCCTGAACTTGCTGATTAGCCTTTGTAATTGCAGACTTTAATATTACAAGCTGTGAAATTTTTTCATTCATTTCTGTTTCAACCTGTGTTAAATCAAAAGGTCGTTTATTCCCGATTATTACGGAGTTATGAGTGTTCAACCTTTTTTGAAGTTGCGAAATTTCAAGTTTTAACTTGTTTTTTTCTTTTAATGATTTTGCTATTGTTTTCATAATATTAAAGTTTTAAATATGTTGCAATTTATATTCATAAAGCGTATTCTAAATACGTTTTGCTTTCTTATTCACTTTTTTTAAATCCTTCTTTGATTTTGCTCCGTATTGAATTAGTAATTCAATCATCTGTGTTATGGGTTCAACATCTTCGACATCACGAATTGAGAAATAAAGTTGTCTTTCGCTTTGGACAATATCTAATAGACTGTCATGTCCAATTGATGATATACAATTGGGATTAGCTCCTGCTTTCAATAATAATTCTACAAGTTCTAAATCATCTCTTCTAATTGCATGTATCAAACAATTCATTCCGTCATTTTTAATATTAATATCAGCACCTAATTCTAATATCATTTTTACAAAACTTACTAGCTGATTATCTGGCACTGTTTGAATTGCGAACATCAATACACTATCACCTGATTTGTCGATTGCATTTATATTTGCTCCTTCTAAATCTAAGTTACGTATTGATTGCTCAGTTGGATTTTCTTTTATCAATTCCTTAAACAAGAAGTTATCAAGTTTGTTTTTCGCAAAAATAACTCTGTTGCTTGTGCGACTTATCATCTGTTTGCATAACTCAATTTTGTTGTCATCGTAAAATGGGTCAAATGTTTTTCCTGTAACAGAATTTGCAACATCAGGGAATAAATGCTGAAGTGTATTAAAAAAAACTTGACCATTTCTATATTTTGGAAATTGAATTTTTACTAATTTTGACATCGCAATTACTTCTTCTATTTGTTTTTTGGTAAGAGTTTTTATTTCCCCATTCATCTCTTTTTTTGTTTTCGCACCGTACTTTTTTAATAATACAATAATTGAGTTATAAGGTTCAGTCTTTCTTGTTTGTCTTTTCTGAAACCATTGTTCAAATAACGCCCAATCAAGTAAAGATTCGTGGGAAGTTGTTGATATACAATTTGGGTTAGCTCCGGCTTTTAACAACATTTCAATAAAATCCAAATCTCTGGTTAAACAAGCATCATACAAGCAATTATAACCATCATTTTCTGCATTAATATCAGCACCTAAATCAATAAGAACCTGTAAATAATCAGTACTCATTCCTTCTTCGTATGACATAACTGCATTGATAAAAACACTATCACCCACTTCATTAACAGCATTAACATCAGCACCTTTTGTTACTAAATCCTTTATTACTTCAATATTTTTATTTCCGCTAAACACTTCGTCAAATAGTAATTCATTAAGTTTATTCGGTTCATTTAGTTTAATCTGACTTTTATTTTTTGATGCTTTCCTACCAGGCTTATGAAATCTATTATAATACAAAGAATTTATATGGAAAATTAAATCCCAGTTTTCACCCCAAACAATATTGCCGTTGTCAATATAAAATTTCTGAAATTCATCAATGTCTTTATATCTTGCGTAATATCCCTTTAGTTTCATTACAAAATACTCAAAATCTACAATGTTTACTTTCCCATCGCTATAAGTTAATTTTACCTTATATCCTGAAATATATTTTGCTCCAACTACTGATGTTCCTATTTTCATTTTATGTATTTCTTAATATTTTGATTTTTATTAAAACTATTGCTTAATTATA
>Ga0154360_1217_pt3 | contig 19997 bp, 18 predicted proteins | sample RifGroA2_FD_115888 | JGI IMG/M metagenome (GOLD analysis project Ga0154360, IMG submission 115888) | Bacteroidetes bacterium GWA2_30_7 | reverse complement strand
CCGGCACAATAAATTTAAAATCTGGTACAATCGAAATCAAAGATTTTATAATTAATGAGGCAGAATTTGAAATTGATATGGTGTCTATTCTTTGTAATAATATACCTGAAGTTGAGTACAATAATAAATTGATAACTCATTTAAAATCGGATGATTTTTTTTCTGTTGAAAAATTCAAAACAGCAACTATTAAATTAACAAAGCCTGTATCGTTTGAAAAAGGATATGCTTTAGTTAATGCAAATTTAACCATTAAAGGAATTACTAATCCAATTGAATTTAAAGCAGTTATACAAAAGGTTGAAAGCGAAATAAAAATTAATGCAAATATTATTGTTGACAGAACAAAATATGATGTAAAATATGGTTCAGGTTCGTTTTTTGATAATCTGGGAGATAATACTATTTACGATGAATTTAAAGTTTTGATTAATGTTGTACTTACAAAATAAAGTTGTTTCAAAAGGGTGTACGACAAATTGGGCAAAAATGTCGTAACCGTTTAATTAGTGTGTCAATACGTTATTTATTGAAATGCAAGAAAAGCAGGAAGGATTGGAGTGAGAAAAATGCAATTTATTCTAAGATTTTTTTTATATTTTCCAAAGTATAATTCTTTAATAAATGATACATTTTTTTTGCAATTCGTTTCTGTTTAAATAAATACGCATGATTAGACAGCTTTGTATTACCATACGAACGATTATTAATACTTACAGCATTAAATGTATAAATATTTTCGTATTTATCTGATTCGAGTCCAAATAAATAAAGCTTTCTCCATTTTCTTTTTTTCCACATATTGTTAAACGGTTTCGACTCGTTATCAGTCTTTTTTGATAAATTTAAAATTTTCAAAATGTTGTCTGTATATTTATTTTCATCAGCAAGTTTTAGTAATTTGTTTTGAGCAAAATAAATTTGACCTTTTTTCTTTGAATCAATAGGATAAATTGTATGAAACGATAAATAAACATGCCCTTTAAAAACATATATATAATTAGTAATATTTATATATTTAATGGATTTTCCTTCAGATGTATATAGTATTAAAATAGTATCTATTCCTTGATGCTTTAAAAAATTCAAATAATCTTTTGTGATATTTTCAGATATTTTGTAATTAAAAGTATCTAATTGATTTTGGTATGTTATGTAATTGGCTTTTGAAATATTTGTACAATAAATCTTAAAAATTATTATAATTAATAATTGTTTTAAAATATTCATTTGTAAACCTAGAATTTAAAAAGTAGCTAAAGGTAAAAATTCCTTAGATTTAAGTTAGTAAATTAATGAAAATAGTTCGATGTATTCTTAGATTTCTATTAAAATTTGCAGAAAATTGCATCTAAACCTAAAGCTGAAGCGTTAGACCTGTAAACGACTATATATTCTCAGTTTCTATCCCAGTAATTGTATCTGTATCTTGAGTTTCCCGAATTTATATGTGCACCTCCACCGAAATATAAATCTAACACGGGAGTTCCGGTTTCATAATAATTTTCGAATAACCCTGTAAACCCGATATAATATGGTGAAGCACCTATAATACCTTCAAATTCTGAACCTCGGTTAAATTTATGTTTGTAAGTAAAACCTGAAGTTTCGCCGGCTCTTAAGCCTAAGGCATTTCGATATTCGTAAGAATTAATACTTGGCGTAATTGCCTGTTGAGTCGTAACTTCCAGATTTAATATTATTAAAAATACTAAAGTCATTTTTTTAATTATCATTGACGTTTTCATAACAATTATTTTTTGGTTACGAAACCAACCTTTCAATCAATATGTCTTTATGCTAAAATGTAGATATTAAGGCTTTTGTGTTCTTAAGATATTTCAAAAAGCTTTCTTTTTAAGAAAAGAATTGTCAAAATGAGAAAATTATGTTGGGATTGATTAATGGATTTTTTGAGGATTTTTGGATACAGAATTACCACTAAAACTCTTATTGCATATAGTCTTTGTTGGCATTTCGTTGTTTGTTTTCTTTATAAAACTTTTGAATAATTTATCGATTTAATATAGTTTTCCATAAACTTAAAGTCTGGTTCTTCATCTCTCGAAGGTAACTTAATTGAAATCTCTTTTAGTCTTGTCTGACTTGCTTTTCTGCCATAATTGTAACGATATTGTTCCAAATTTAAGATTGTAACTAAAAACATTGCATGATACTTATTCATTTTAAATTTTGGTATCAATTTTTCAACGTGGTCGCTTGCAGAAAATTTGAATGGTTGATATGAACAATATCCAATAACCGCACTATCAATAGTTAGAATGTTTCCTTCTTCGGTATATTCATCATAAAAATTATCAACGCCATTGTTGGTTGCTTGTGTTGTTACAAATGGATATTTGCCTTTTCCAATATCTTCTAAATCTTGCTTTGGGGTTGTTTTACTTCCAGTTATTTGAAATAAGTCAGAAATTAAAAATGATTTCCAATTAGATTTATTAAGGTCAAATTTTTCTGTTATTAATGGTTGTTGTTTTAATTTTTGTTCAATTTCAGTTTTATAAATACTTAATCTATCAATTAAATTTATTGATGGATTTTCAGGGATTAATATGTCTTTTAATGTTTTATTTGCTTGTCTTCCATAATTGTACTTGTACTTATTGCTTGAAATACATTTTGCATAAAAAAGCATTTCAGCAACATTCATTTCTCTTTTTGGATATAAAACTAAAACATGAAAACCTGTATAATAAGGTAATGGCTGATAAAAAGTAGAAAGGACAGAGCCACCAACAGCAACAGATAAGGTATGAGAAGGATTTGAATCAATGTCAATACGCTCAAAAACAAATGATGAAACACCATTGTTTTTTTCAGTTCTTGAAATAAAAGGAATTGAATGTAAATCTGTAGATTTACATTGTTCTAAATTTATAAGTTCTAAACTATTTCCATATTTTATATCAAAAACATCTGATATTTTTACTAATTTATTCATTTTCTACTTCCACTTTATTGTTGAATAAAAAAGTAACATAATTCAAAATTGTATCCTCAAAATCGGAATCACTAATTTTTGAATAATCTGTTTGCATATAAGCCTCAGCACACCATTCATCGTCAGCTTTTACAACTTTATTTACGCTAAATCCAGCCTCTTCTTTTCGGTTTATAAAATAAGAAATCCATTTTTCTTTCACAGTTTCCCATTTTCCAAAAGCATCAAATCTGCCTTGTATTTTTCTTTTTACAAAACCATCATCTTTGTAATACCCAAAATATGTTTCTTTACTTTTAGGGTGTGGTTTGTGTGCTTTAAAAATCATAACACAAGAAACAACGCCAACTTTTGAATTAAAAAACAATTCGTCTGGCATTGATAAAACTGCTTCTAGTGTATGTTTTTCTAATAGTTTTTTCTTGTATTCAGATACTTTACCACTTGTCGCCAATGCACTTTGCATAGGTACAATTGCAATACAAGTTCCACCATCAACCAGACATTCTAAATTATTTAAAATAAACTCTAATTCATCAGTATCTGTCTTTTTATCAGATTTGTATGGTGGATTTAATAAACCTACTGTTGGATTTTTTAATTTTACTTGATTGATAATTTCTTCTTCAAAACAGCTACCATTATATATATTCGTTTTACCGTCTTGGTGAATGTACATATTTGAAATTGCTAAAGCAAAAATATGTGATTGATATTCAACACCAATTAATTGATTCTCTTTAATTTTCCTTATTTTATCATTATCTAATTTTGCATCTGCAATCATTTTTTTCATTGCTGAAATTAAAAATCCTCCTGTTCCTGTGCAATTATCAAACGCAATTGAATTTTTGTTTACTTGGGCTAATTCTGCAAAAAGTTCTGTAATGTGAGGAGGTGTTAAAACAATACCTAAACCTTTGTCGCTATTAGCATAGCGTAAAAATTCAATATAAAGTTGACCTAAAACATCAAAATATTCGTGAGTTTTAATAAACTGATTTATGTTTTCGTCTATTTCGTCAATAAGTTCTTTTAATACTTTATCTTTTGTAGAAAGAGACATATCTGTTTTAATAAAACTAAATTGTATTTCAAGATTATTTAACTTTTCGCCAGTAATATTTGCAGATTCTAATTCATTTAAAACTGTTTGAACCAATGCGTTTGCTAAATTCTTTGGCGTTTTATGTGAAGCATAAGAGTTTTTAAACGCATCGTTTTCTAATCCAATTAAAATACAACTTATTAATAAACTTCTTTGGCTTTCAAGGATTTTATGAGAATGTAAAGTGTCATTTAATGTCTTTGTAAAATCAAGTAATGTTTTATAATCTTGTCTAAATTTTTCAGGACTTTTTAAATAACCAACTAAATAATCATTTGCAGTTAGAAGCTTATCTCCAAAAATTTCAGTCGCTTTTCGTTCTCCTTTTAAATGCAAAAAATGAGAAATTTGCAAGTTGCTTTTACTTTCACCACTTACAGCAATTGCAATTACATCAAAATCTTTAGATAAATAGGAAGCATATAATAAAGCTCCATCGACTGAAAAATCTGCATATTTATCTCTGTTTTTACTTTCATGTTTCGTAATATCTGCTTTGCACTCAACTACTAAAATTAAATTAGAATTTGTTTTGTATGTAATAATAAATTCAGGATAACCTTGTCCATTACCTTTTTTAGATGCGGTTTTTAATAATTTATCAATTTTGGCATTGTCAGATTTTTGCTCTTCAATATCAATTTCGGTTAAATATTGATTGAAATGATTTCTGACAATTATTTCGGTTTTTCTTTCGTTTGCCATAATTACAATTCTAATTTACCCTGTTTCGTGTTTATATTTTTATAATAAGTTGTTGTGCTTTCAGCAACTATAAAAACATTTTCTGAACAATTGTATTTATAAGCTTCTCTTGCAAACTTATCAGCAAAAAACAAATCTCTTAAATTCAGCAAGTTTATTTCAAAAACTTCTGAAAGTTTTTTAAGTTTTGAAATACTAAATTTTTGTGTACCATTTTCAATGCGACTTATAGCACTTGAATTAATTCCGATTTTTGCACCAAAATCGGTTTGAGTCCATTCTCTTTTTTCTCGCTCAATCTTAATAAAATGTCCAAAACTTGCCATTTATTGTAATTCTGTTTTTTGATTTGATATATTATTAGCAAACGTAATATTAATTTGCGAATTTATAGTCAAGTTTTATACTTTTTTTTCAATGTTTCAATGTTGCTTCGGGCTCTTTTTACAATGAATGCCAATGGATGGCGGTTGAATTTGGCAGGCTTTTACTTGCAGTTACTGTCAAACCGCTAAAATGTTTGAACCTTGTTATATTTGTCAAGTTGCCCATAACAGCCTGCTAAATTTTAACCGTGTGTTAGGGGCTGTGGTTTTGTCTTTTGTTGTCAATGTTTTTATTTGAATGTAGTCAGGATAAAGTAATTATTTATTTGTCAACTAGAAGAAATGAAACGCTTTAATGTAATTTGTGCTTCATTTTTTAATTCTTCAGAAATAGTGTATTTTTCATTTTCTTCTTTTAGTAAATTGTTTTTTATTAAAAATTTAGTGCTTCTTGTAAAAGGAGATACATGTTGTAATTTTCTAAGAAAGAAGAACAAACCTTTACGTGTTATATTTACTTTTTTGAATGCATCAAGAAATTGTTCTTCATTGTTAATATATTTGTCATCGTTAACTATACCCGTTATAAGTTTAAGAAAATCTTTTTTTCCAAGTTTCATATAGAGTTTTACAAATTGTTCTTGAATTGGATTTAATTTTTCTATTCCAAGTGGATTCAATTTTTTCAAAATTTTTGCTCTGCGAAATAAACTTATCAAGAAAAGAATTAAAACAATTGTTGCGAATTCAATTAAAACAATTATTGCAATATCAATCAAATCTTCTTTTGGGAGAAAAGGGTCGTCTTCACCTTCAAGTAAAGTAGGAATTTTATCTTTCATTCCATCAATTTTACCTATTGCATTATAGTCAGGTATTTGATTCCAATTATATAAAATACATACATTAAAAGTAACTTCTTCGTTACAATCAAAAGGAAGATTACTCAATTCAATTGTTGAGTCATTTATTATTCTTGGTTTTAGATTTTTGGTTAAAAAATCTTTTTTATCAATATCTACTCCGACATTAATGATTTTGCAATTACTTATTATCATTCCTAAAGGTCGCGTGTAATCATTAGGTTTAATGCTTTGGCTTCCTTTATTTGCAATTTTAATCTTTGTTAAAGCTAAATTCATACTGTCCTTTACAATATCTATACATTTATATGAAATGGATAAGCTGTCAATGTGTTTGTCTGTTCGAGCTAGTTGATAATAATCACCTAAGTAAAATTTTAAATTGGGTTTTGGAGCAAAAAGATTAAAATGTATCATTATGGCTGGAATAAGAATAGTCGTAATGGTTATACCTATTACTGTCGGTGTATGCTTAATAATAAATTTTTTCATTCTTTATTTATTTTGATGTTATTTGTCATATTGCTGGTTGTCTTTTTTAACCATTGCCCCTAACTTGTGGCTTCATTCACCCCACCTAATTATTCATTTAATACTCAATCCACTAAATGTTCATTAATAAACGAGTGTAAACATTTACAAACGCTAAATTCTGAACAATACCAAAAGTATAAATTCTAATAATATTTACAATAAAGTTAAGTGATTTATTTTGTGGTTTTTTGCTTATAAAAACCTTCACAAACCCTTCTCTTCCTCTTTCAACATTCGGTAAATAGTAGAGAGGCTTATATCCAATTTTTCTGCAACCAATTTCATGTTATCGTCGTATTTTTTCAGATAACTTTTTACAATTTTCATATCGTATTCTCTGAGGGTTGTTTCTTCTGAAACGGCTTCTGTTAGTGTATTATATGACGATAAATTAATGTTTTCCGCCTGAATAATATCGCTGTTACACATAACTACCGCAAGCTCAACTGTTGATTTTAATTCCCGCACATTTCCCGGAAAATGATATGCCAAAAGCTTTCGCTGTGCCGATTCGCTCAGGGTTTTATCCTCAAACTTATTTTCTTTACAAAAAATATCCATAAAATGTTTGGCTAAAATCAAAATGTCGTTACCTCTTTCTCTCAATGGCGGTAAATCAATATTAAGTCCGTAAAGTCTGTAAAATAAATCTTCTCTGAAATGTCCGTTTTTAACTTCCTCTGCTAAATTTTTGTGAGTTGCAATTATTATCCTACAGTCTGTTTTAACAGGTAAATTTGAGCCAATCCTTACAATTTCTTTTTCCTGAATTGCCCTTAGCAGCTTTGCCTGAACTGATAATTCCATTTCACCGATTTCATCTAAAAACAGAGTTCCTCCGTCAGCTTCTTCAAATTTTCCAATCCGGCGGGTTATTGCTCCTGTAAAAGCTCCTTTTTCGTGTCCGAATAATTCGCTTTCAATCAATTCGGTTGGAATAGCAGCTAAATTTACAGCCACAAATGGTTTGTTTTTTCTTACAGAATTATAATGAATTGCTTTTGCAACTACTTCTTTTCCAGTTCCTGTTTCGCCTGTAACTGTAACAATTATATTAACTTCAATTGCCTTTTCAATCAAATTATTAATATTTCTCATTACTTCACTTGAGCCGATAATTGTATTTGAAAAATCGTGCTTTTTTTGAAGTTCTTTTTCAAGAACATTTATTCTTGATTCAAGTTCAGTTTTTTTTCTGATATTGTTAATTACCGCCAATAATCTGTCGCGTATGCTTTTTTCTTTTACAAGATAATCGTAAGCTCCTTTTTTTAACAGAGTTACAGCCGTTTCAATGTTTTCTTGTTCCGAAATAACAATTACTTCGGTGTAGGGCGATAATTCTTTTATTTTTTCGAGAACTTCCTCTCCGTTTGAATCAGGTAAACGGTAATCAACAGTAACAACGTCAGGTTTTTCGTTAATATTTTTAAATAAATCGGCAGCAGTAAAAAAGCTTTTCACTTCATAATCGGGGTTAAACGATACAGAATGAACCAGCAGTTTATTGTACCACTCGTCGTCTTCTAAAATAAAAACTTTAAAATTTTTTTTTGTCATAAGCTTTTTATTCAAATTTCAAGTTCCAAGGTTCAAATTAATAGTAGAATTACTTTGATTTACCCTGACCTTTAGGTCGGGGTTTAAAAAACCTCGAAAAATTTCCGGCTTTAGCCATGCTTTCTTTTTTCTTTACTTTGAAAATTCAGGGCTAAAGCCCATATCTCTTTTCTTACTTTACCCCGACCTAAAGGTCAGGGTTATTATATTCGAAGTTCCAAGTTTCAAAACCTATTGTCATGCTGACGAAGGAAGCATCTTTTTTAGAGTTAGATTCTTCACTGCTAGATTCTTCACTGCGTTCAGAATGACAAGATTTACAAGTTCCAAATCTCAAAAAAGATTGCTTCGTATATTTCGACTTCGCTCAATAACCACCTCACAATGACGGAACTACAAACCTCAAACTCTTTCTCCCTCTCCAATAAGAGAGGGTCGGGGTGAGGTGAACTTCAAACTCTAAACTACAAAAGTAATTCTAATTCTTTATTTATAATGTTAATTTGATTTCGAAGTTCTTCAAGGTTCTTTTTAATTTCAATTAATTCAACATTTTGAATGTTCTTTAGATTTTCAAAATATTTTAAAATATTATATAATTCATAAGCTTCAAAATGCTTGCACGATGGAATTATTTTATGTGCAACTTCGCTTACATTCGAATAATTTTTAGTTTCCACAAATTCTTCAATTTGATTCAGTGCCTTATTTATTGAATTATAGAATAATTGGAGCATTTCTTTCCTGAAATTTTCATCGCCGTTAGAATATTCGGTGATATTATCTAAATTAATGATTCGTTGATTCGTTTTTTTGGCTTCTGGAATTATCTCCACAATTGGGAATTTTTTGTTTTCAGTTTTATTGTTGCCGGAAATTGCTTCAATAATTTTTTCCAATAGTTCTTTTTCTGTAAAAGGTTTAAAAACAAGACCATTCATACCGGCACTTACACATTTTACAATATTTTCTTCGCTGATTTCGGCAGTTGAGGCAAGAATTGGTAATTTTTGATTAAATATTCTTATTTCTTTTGTTGTTTCTATTCCATTTTTTTCGGGCATTCTAATATCCATAATAATCAAATTGAACAAATGATTTTTGATTAAATTAATTGCCGTTTCGCCATTTTCTGCCTCAAATACTTCGACTTGGTATTTTTTTAGAATTGACTTAAAAAGTAAGCGATTAAACTCTTCATCGTCAACAATTAATATTTTTGTACCGATTAATTTTTCGTAATCAAGCACCAGATTAATATCATTTTCAGATTTTACTTGAAGTTCTGTAGAAATTTCTACAGGAATTGTAATAGTAACCTTTGTACCAACATTTTCCTTGCTTGTAATATTAATTTTTCCGGATAATTGTTCGATAATTTGTTTTGTAATTACAAGTCCTAAACCGGAGCCGCCGTATTTTTTATTTATTTGAGCATCGCCTTGTTCAAATTCTTTAAAAAGTTTTGGAAGTTTATTTTCGTCAATTCCAATGCCTGTATCGGAAACAACAATTCTTAATAAATTAGTTTCTTTAGATTCAATTATTTTTAACGAAATTTTTACTTCTCCTTTGTTAGTGAATTTTATAGCATTTCCAAAAATATTAAATATTACCTGTTTTAATTTATTTTTATCGCTTTTAATAATTTCAGGAAAAAATTCATCTATTTTTGGTAATAATAGAATACCTTTTGAATTAGCTTGATTTTTAAATAATTCCACTATTTCAGAAAATTCTTTTTTTAAATTAAAACTTGTAATTTCAAGTTGAGATTTGCCCGATTGAAGTTTTGCATAAGTCAATATATCGTTCACTAATTTTGTGAGATATGCGGCTGAACTTTTTACAACATTTAGCTGTATTTTTTGTTCAGGGTTTAATTCACCGGATAAAATCTGCTCTGTAAAACCATAAATAGCATTCAACGGAGTTTTAATTTCATGGCTCATATTTGCCAAAAACGATTCTTTTGCTTTAGCCAATTCTTCGGCTTTTTGCTTCGATTCAAGAAGCGCATGTTCATACTGATTTTTCTTTTTAATGTAGTTTCGGAATAAATAAACCAGCATAAACAAAAAGCAAGATATAATTATCGAAAACAGAATTGAATAATATTTTAGTTTGTTTATCTCACGATTGATAAAATTTGATTCCTGCAAAGCTCTAAAGTCTTCATTTAGTTTTAGTTCTTCGGCAAAGAAATTTAATCTTTCCATTATTTGAAGTGCTTCCTGCGACAATTGATATTCGTTTTGTTTATATTCTGAAAGTTGTTGCATCTGTGCCGATTTAACTTTAAGTACGGTGCTTATTAATTGTTCTTTAGGACTAATATTTTCTATATTTTTTGATTCAGAAATTTGTGAAATATCTGTTTTAATGAAAAGTCGCTTAAAAAAGTCTTTCATTTTATTTCCTGAGTCTGCTTTCAAAGTTGAAACCTCAAAAGTTTCATCTATTTTTTTTGAAATAAGATTTAATTCATTAGCTATTTTTAATGGGTCTTCAATATCTGATTGTACTTTTATAACAGCAAATCCCTTCCAGCTTAATATGATTATACTATCAATTATTTGGGAATAAATATGATTTTCAATTGATAATTTTTTTAAATCGTTTATACGATTTTCAAAATTTGGGATTGCATTATAATATTCTTGAATGTATGATGAATCTTGTGTTAAATGGAATGAACGTGCATTGTTTTCGGCAGAACGAAGCTCTATCAAAATTTGTTTAGTAATTAATGAAGCTGGAGATTTGGCTTTTACTGATTCAGAAATTTTTTTAGAAATACCCGATAAGTTTATATAAAGTATTGTTCCTGTAATTGCAACAGCAACAATTATTAACACTGTAAAAATTACAGTTCGGGATTCGGGAAGTATTCTTTTCTGTTCCATTAAGCAAATTTAAGATTAAAAAATTGAAAATAAGGATTTAAGATGTAAAATTTAACTTCGTTACAAAATCAAACTTCAAGCGATTTTATAAATTAAACATTTTCAAAAAAACAGTATCTTTGTACTCTTAATTTTTAAAATATTAAATCTTAAATATTACATTCATTATGGATATTGTTTTAAGCGGAATTCGTTCTACAGGGAATTTGCATTTGGGAAACTATTTTGGTGCTTTACGTAACTTTGTAAAGATGCAACATGAGCATAAATGCTATTTTTTTATTGCCGATTATCATTCATTAACAACTCACCCAACGCCCGAAAATTTAAGAGATAGTGTAAAACAAGTATTAGTAGAATATCTTGCTGCCGGACTTGACCCCGAAGTTGCAACTCTCTATCGTCAAAGCGATTTGCCCGAAACTGCTGAATTGTATTTATTGCTTAATATGAATGCATATATGGGTGAATTAGAGCGATGTACGTCGTTTAAGGATAAAATTCGTACTCAACCCGAAAATGTTAATGCAGGGTTATTAACCTATCCTGTTTTAATGGCAGCTGATATTTTAATTCACAAAGCTACTAAAGTTCCGGTTGGCAAAGACCAGGAACAACACTTAGAAATGACCAGAAATTTTGCACATAGATTTAACAGATTGTATAAAGTTGATTACTTCCCCGAACCACATCCTTTTAATTTTGGCGATAATCTGATTAAAATTCCGGGACTTGACGGCACAGGCAAAATGGGAAAATCGGAAGGAAATGGAATATTTTTAGCTGATGAACCTGCTGCAATTCGCAAAAAAGTTATGAAAGCAGTAACAGATGTCGGTCCAACAATTCCAAATCAGGAAATGCCCGAAAGTATTAAAAATTTATTTACAATAATGAATGTAATTTCCTCTAAAGATACATTTTCGCATTTCCTTGATAATTACAATAATTGCACAATCCGATATGGCGATATGAAAAAGCAATTAGCCGAAGACATTATATCGTATCTCGAACCTATTAGAAATAAAATTACAGATTTATCCGCAAACGAACAATATCTACAAAAAGTACTGAAAAATGGTGCTGAAAAAGCTAGAGAAAGTGCAGCAAAAACGGTTAAAGAAGTTAGAAATATTATTGGGTTTAAACCTATTTGATTCAATGATTTCTTAATTTTATTTAATATGTTTGTTATTTATAATTTCAACAATTATTTTTACAAAATATAATGATATAAGTTTTTATGGTTTTACCAATATATGTATATGGAAATCTGGTTTTAAAGAAAATTGCTGAAGATATACCCAAAAACTATCCAGAGCTTGATATATTAATAAACAATATGTTCGATACTATGCAACATTCCGAAGGTGTTGGACTTGCTGCTCCACAAGTTGGAAAATCTATCAGATTATTTGTTATTGATGCAGCACCAATGTCAGAAGATGAGCCAATTTTGAAAGATTTCAAAAAAGTATTTATTAATGCAAAAATACTAGAAGAAAAGGGAGAAGAGTGGTATTATAACGAAGGCTGCCTGAGCGTTCCAAACATTAGAGAAGATATTAAAAGAAAGCCGCAAGTTCATATACAATATTACGACGAAAACTTTAATTTCTACGATGAATGGTTCGATGGAATTAAAGCTCGAATAATTCAACACGAATACGACCATCTCGAAGGTATTTTACTGGTTGATAGATTATCGCAATTACGAAAGCGTATTCTCAAACGAAAATTAAATGATATTTCAAATGGAAATGTTGATGTTAAGTATAAAATAATTTATCCAAATAAATAAAAATTATGGTTAAAAATCTGATTTACATATCAATAGTAATGTTCTTATTTTCTTGTTCTTCACAACAACAAGAGAAAATCAAGAAAATTAATGAGTTAGAAGCTTCTGTTTTTGATTCATCGAAACTAACTTTAAACAAGAATATAGCAAACGAACTTGTTAAAAATTACGAAAACTATGTGAATGAATATAAGACAGATACTGTTTGCCCTATGTATTTATTTAAAGCCGGAGAATTATCAATGTCGTTAAATGATGGCATGAAGGCGATGATGCTTTATAAAAGAATTGAACAAGAATATCCCAACTATAAAAAAGTGGCAGTAAGTATTTTTTTACAAGCATTTTTGTACGAAAATTATCTAAACGATAAAGAAAGTGCAAAAAGAACATACAGCAATTTTATTTCAAAATATCCTAATCACGAGTTAGTAAAAGATGCAAAAGCTTCTTTAGAAAACATTGATATTCCACTTGAAGATTTAATCAAGCAGTTTGAAGCAAAAGCTTCAAAAGATTCGTTGATAAATCAGTAAATAGAACACTGATAACACGGATTTAACCAATTAACACGAATACTTAAATAGAATTATGTACTATAAAAACATACATATGAAGCTAAAAATTATTTTTTACTTACTATTTATAATAGCAACAAATTCATTTTCTCAAACTAAGAAAAGTTTTGAGGGAATAATTAAATACAACATACAATATCAAAGCAAAGATTCAACGAAAGTAGATGAATATCTTGGAAACGAGGCAATTATTTACATAAAACATGGATATTATAGACAAGAATATCCGAATTCAAAATATATAACAAGCGTTATCTATAGACAAGATGATAATAAATATTATTACTTTTTTAAAAATACCGATACCGTCTTAATTCAAGACTGTTCATTTATATTAGATACTCTTATTAATATTTCAAAAAACAATAAGACAACTAAAATATTAAATAGTGATTGCAAATCAATAGTTCTCCAACATCAAAAAGAGACATTAACATATTTTTATGATGAAGATATTTTTATAAATCCTATTTTTTTTGTTAATCACAAATATGCTTCGTATGACAGATATGCTCAAGAGACAAAATCAATTTATCTTAAAATTATTATTACAGATGCAAAATCTGATTTTATTATGACAGCATATGATATAAATAAAATAAAAATAAATAAAAGAATATATAAAGTTAAAAAACAAAGTGTACATAAAAGCACCTAAAGTTTTGATTAGAGTGACTTGAGTATTGATCAAGTTCCATTGAAAATGATATATTTATTAAACTCACTTAAATGGGTTTTTTAGCAGATAGACAAAACATCTAAAAGTTTAATAATGAATTTTGATTTTACAGAAACCCTTCGCCAAATACCTTTTTTAAGGTTAGTTATTCCTTTGATTTTAGGGATTTTAGTAAAATTAAATTTGCATTTTCAAATTCCGATAATTGTACTTTCTTCAATTATTTTATTATTTCTTTTAATCCTTATTATATTTTCAAGTTTTAAAAAGCTATTCTCTAATTATAAGACCAGATGGCTGTTTGGAATGTTTTTTAATTTACTATTATTTTCAACAGGTATATTTTTAGTTGATATTAATTATTCTAAAGTTTCTAAAGTTTCAATTAATCAAACAGATGGATATTTACTTGCTTCGGTTGTTGAAAAGCCCGAAATTAAAGATAAATCAATAAAGGCTACGCTTGAAATAAAGGCAATTGGAGATAAAGACCAATGGATTGAAACAAGTGGTAAAGTTCTGATTTACTTTCAAAAAGACTCTGCTTCAAAAAGTATAAATTTTGGAGATAAAATTTTATTTAAACCCGATATTTCTGAAAAAAGAATTACCGGAAATCCAAATGAATTTAATTTTGAAAAATATTTGACTTATCATTTAATTTCTGACCAAACTTATTTAAAATCTACAAGTTGGAAAAAAATAAATGAAAAAGAAACCGGCTTAAAACTTTATGCTTATGAAATAAGGGATAAGTTTCTGAACATTTTTAAAAAGTATGGGATTTCGGGCAACGAATATTCTGTGCTTTCGGCTTTAACAGTAGGTTATACAAGCGAATTAGACAGTAAAATTAAACACTCTTATTCTTCTTCGGGGGCAACTCATATTTTATCGGTTTCGGGACTTCATGTAGGAATTATCTTTATAGTTTTCAATTATTTACTTATGTTTATGGAAAAAATAAAGTATGGAAAACTTATTAAAGCTATATTTCTCATATTATTTTTATGGTTTTATGCTCTTTTAACCGGCTTATCACCATCGGTACTTCGCTCTGCTGCAATGCTTTCGTTTGTAATTGTTGGTCAATCACTAAAAAGGCAAACCAATATTTATAATTCAATTACAGCATCTGCATTTGTTTTAATAATAATTAATCCATTTATTATTACAGATTTAGGCTTTCAACTAAGTTATTTAGCATTGATTAGTATAATTTATTTTCAACCAATAATTTATAACTGGTTTTATATAAAAAATAAATGGTTAGATAAAATATGGGTATTAATTTCGGTTTCAATTGCAGCTCAAATAGTTTCTACTCCAATTTCGTTATTTTACTTTCATCAGTTTCCAAATTATTTTTTGCTGACAAATATTATAGTTGTTCCACTTTCGACCGTTATTATTTACCTTGCGTTAATTCTTCTGGCTTTTTCGAGCTTCGATTTTATCGCAAATTACTTAGGAATTGCCTTAAAGTATAGTGTTAGAATTTTAAATAATACGATTAGTTCAATTGAAGGATTGCCACATTCTGTAAGCGAAAATATATATATCAGTGGTTTTCAAATGTTTTTGATTTACTTTTTTATAATAATCATTACAAGTTATTTTTTGCTTAAACGAAATTCGATGCTGAAACTCTCGTTTATAACAATAATTTTATTTTTAATTTCGATTTTTTACAACAATTACAATTCGTTAAAGCAAAGAAAATTAATAGTTTACAATATTTCAGGAACTACTGCAATAAATTTTATTGACGGAAAAGATAATATTCTGATTAGCAACTTGTCGAAAAATGAAAATAGTTCAAATTTGATTTTTACTACCAAAAGTAACTGGCTTGAACTGGGGCTTACAAAAGAAAAAATTGTAGATATTAATTCACTGAATCGGAATAGTCTATTTTCAAATAACTTAACTGTTGACAATAAAAATCTTTTGATAAAAGACAGATATTTAGGCTTTTACAAACACCGACTTTTGATAATAAACAAAGACTTCAAACTAAAAAAATATACTAAAAAATTGAAAGTTGATTTTATTTTTCTGACATCAAATAATCCTATAAAAATTAGCGATTTAGCCGAATGTTACGAAATGAAAAAAATAATTATAGATTCTTCAAATTCTATGAACAATATTAAAAAATGGAAAACCGATTGCCAGAAATATAATATTGCTTGTAATGTAGTTTCTGAAAATGGGGCTTTTATTGAGAATTTGTAAGCCAACAAGTTACATTAATATTTTTTCATAATTTCTATAATTTGTTTTGCCGGTTCACGCACTTCTACTGCTTTGCTGTTTAAATAACCCTCTGTATTTGAATGATTAAGTGCTTTAATATTAAAATATATACAAAAAAGAATATATTCAATTTTGTATATAATTATTATTAGTTTAACAATTGCAAATTCTGCTACAACAAAAAAAACAAACCAAGCAAACATGTGATAAGAATATCTAAGGAATTGTAATGAATTAAGTTAATCAATTGTTTAAGCCCAAGCAGAGTCTCTGTTTACAGAACTCTGCGTTATTGCTTGTCGCAGAGTTCCTTACAGGAGACTCTGCTGAGGGTTAATAATATATAAAAATGACGTACATTTCTACAAAGATAAATCAACTAATTGTACTAATATTATGGTTCTTTTCTTATTTTTTAGTATAGAAAATTCATAATTATTGAAAGTTATTTTTTCTTTTAGGTTTGGAATTCTGCCGAATTTTAAAATTAAGCAACCTGCAAGAGTTTCATATTGGTCGTCTTTTTCAATTGGGTGAGGTAACAGTTCATTAATATCGTCGAGTGTAGAAGATGCTAATACATTATATTTTTTTTCTCCAACTTTCTCAACAAATGGAGTTTCGTTATCGTATTCATCCTGAATTTCGCCGACAAGTTCTTCAAGAATATCTTCCATTGTAATAATGCCTTCTGTGCCACCATATTCATCTCCAACCAAAGCTATTTGCTGATGCTTAATCTGAAACTCATTTAGGAGTTGTCCGATGTTTTTTTTATCAGGTACAATAAGTATTTGACGCATTATATTACGAATATTTACAGGTTCTTTTTTACGTGTTTCAATTAAAATATCCTTTAAATAAACTACTCCAACGATATTGTCTAAATTATTTTCAAAACAAGGAATTCGTGAATAGCGTTCATCTATTACTTTATCAAGAATTGATTCATTAAAATTATTTACATCTATCGCAAAAACCTGAGTTCGTGGAACCATTATTTGTTTAACAGTTTGCTCTGAGAAATCGAAAGCATTTTTGATAATTTTATACTCAGCTTCATCAATTTCTCCACTTTTTTGACCTTGTTGCACCAGATATTGCAACTCTTCGCTACTATGTACATCGGCACCGTGAACAGTTGAAATACCAATGATTTTAAGAATAAAATTAGCTATACCATTTAATATCCAAATAACAGGTTTAAATATAAGAAAGAAAAACTGTAAAGGATATGCAATAAATAGTGTTGTTTTTTCGGAACGCTGTATTGCAATTGATTTTGGAGCAAGCTCTCCAAATACGATGTGCAATGTTGTTATTATACCAAAAGCCACCGGTAAAGCAATACTATGAGCTAATTCGGCATTTGCTGAGAATCCAAAGAAGGTCATTATTTTTATAATGATTTTTGATACAACAGGCTCACCAATCCAACCTAAACCCAAACTTGCAAGTGTGATTCCTAACTGTGTGGCTGCCAAATAACCATCGAGGTGCGAAACAATATGTTTTGAAAGAATTGCTATTCGATTGCCTTCCTTAACCTTAACTTCAAGTTGAGATGCTCTAACTTTAACAATTGCAAATTCTGCTGCAACAAAAAAACCATTAAAAAAAACAAGCAAACATGTGATAAGAATATCTAAAGCCATTTCGATTTAAGAAAATTAATACGACACAAAATTACAAATTTTAATTTTTATAATTTATATTTGAATAATTCGGTTACTAACTTATTGTACTCATATTCGAGTTGTAGATATTTGTCTAATGTTTCGTAAAAATAGCTTAATTCGAGCAAATATTCGATAGATGAAAACTGACCAGATTGCAAGGCTTTATTGAGTAATTCCAAATTGTTGAAGTTTTTTAATATTTCTGTGTAGTCGTCAATACTTTTTTTCAATGAAATACAATTACCATATATTTCATTAATTTTTGAGAGTATTTGATTCTGACGATTTTCAATCTGGCTACTGTTAAAATCTACTTTTACTTTTGCAAATTTTACAGTATTCTTATTTTCCCACATTGGAATTGTAACACCCAAATGAACACCGTTAAAGTTAATCCCTGTGTTACTTTGAGAATGATAACCTGCTTGAATTTTTGGCAATGAAAGAGATTTTGCAAGGGAGATTTGAGCGATGCTGATTTCTTTTTCAGATTGCAAAGATTTTAAAAATGGGTCATTCTCTGAATATGATTTTTGCAGGGTTGCAACATCTGAAATTGATTCAAATACAGGATAAATAGTGTCATTTAAGCTTACAGGGTTATTTCCATTGAGACCAGATAATATTTGTAAAACAGAATTTATTCGGGCTTGGTTTAATCGTAATTCATTTTCAGAATTGAGAAGATTCAGTTTAGCTTTATTCAAATCAATAATGCTTATATCTCCTGTTTTCAGACGTTTATCAAACTTTTCAAAAAGAGATTTTGCATTTTCAAAGCGTTTTGTAAGCATTGCCTTTTTCTTATTCAGATAAACTATTTCAATACAATTAAGTTTTGCTTCCAAAAGAATATTATCTCGTAAAATTTCACATAAATGTTCAATAGATGAAACCTGCAAATCTGTAACTTTTTTTCTTCTTATATATACATTTGGGAAGTCAAATTCTTGCACAACTAATAATTCTGATAGATTACCAGTACCTATTGACGAACCAAATAAATAGTCGTATTCAACTGATGGATTTTTTAAAAATATTCCGGTTTTATATTCTAACCTTTTTGTTTCATCATATTTTTTATCAGTTTGAATTTCATTGTTGTTTTTTTCTATATCAAGCAGAATTTTATCAATGTTGCTTTGAGCGAACGAATAATAAGGGCTTAATAAAGTTACGATTAAAAATATTATTGTTTTCATACTAAATAAATTTTGAATTTTGAATTTCCCCTGTATAATTTAGGATTCAGCATTGTTTTTTAAAATTCCACGATTTTTAAGAATACTATAAACGATAGGCACGATGTAAATGTTAAGAAGAGTAGAAGTGAGTAAACCTCCTAAAATTACTTTTGCCATTGGGCTTTGAATTTCATTGCCCGACAAATCGCCTTTTAGGGCTAAAGGAATAAGTGCAAGAGCTGCGGTTAAAGCTGTCATTAATATTGCATTTAGACGGTCTGTAGAGCCGTTTGTAACTGTTTCATAAATAGATGCTCCTTGCCCAATCAATCGCTGATAGTTTGAAATCAGAAGAATTCCATTTCGTGTAGCAATACCAAAAAGTGTGATAAAACCTATAATTGCAGGGATACTTAATACTCCCGATGTGAAATAAATTGAGAAAACACCACCAATCAACGCCAATGGCAGATTGAGTAAAATAATTCCGGCAAGTTTAAAGTTTTTAAATTCCTGAAAAAGTAATAAGAAAATAACAAAAATTGCAAGAATTGAAGTAATTAGCAATGTTCTTGATGCACTTGCTTCGCTTTCAAACTGACCACCATATTCGACCCGATAACCTTCGGGGAATACAATTTGTGCATTAATGTTATTTTGAATATCATTTACAACACTTCGTAAATCACGCCCCGAAACATTTGCAGAGATAACAATTTTGCGTTGAACGTTTTCCCTGCTGATTGTGCTTGGACCAGTTACAGAAACTATTTCAGCAACCTGTTCCAATGGAACTTTTTTACCATCATAAGTGTCAATTAATGAAGAACGAATACCTTCAATTGTTTCAGTG